>VTLG01009260.1_pt1 | contig 56533 bp, 93 predicted proteins | sample 4694571 | NCBI WGS metagenome assembly VTLG01 (sample SAMN12604809, study PRJNA352737) | marine metagenome | biome: ENVO:00000447; feature: ENVO:00000209|ENVO:00000569|ENVO:01000036; material: ENVO:00002151; isolation source: viral sequences binned using virsorter ... | reverse complement strand
ATCTGTTTCAAGAATATTTGCAGAAACTATTCAAGTTGCAGAAGGAAAAGTATTCTTAAGAGGATTGTTAAAGTTAGTTGCAAACTCTGTTAGCATTGGTGAGGTAAAAGTAAGGCTAAGAGGAATAACAAGAATAATTAACAACACAGTACAGTCCACAGAATCTATAATTAGATTGAGAGTATTGGCAAGAATAATTAATGAGTCGGTAAGTATTCAAACATTTAGAGAGAAGTTAAGAGCCATTAGAAGAATAGTTAGTGAGTCGGTACAAACCTCTGAAATATTTAGAATGAGATTTACTAGAGCATTTGCAGAAACCATACAGGTCGCTGAAGCTCAGATACACCTAAGTGCCATGTTAAGACGTTTGACTGAAAGTGTTAGTGTAAGTGATGGAAGAGTCGCAGTTAGAGGATTGATAAGATTGATTGCCGATTCAGTATCAATGTCAGAAACAATTGTCAGATTGAGAGGAATATTCAGAATAATAAACAATAGTGTTAGCATATCTGAAGCACTTGTAAGATTAAGAGTGATGGGAAGAGTTGTCAATGAATCTGTATCAGTACAAACATTTAGAACAAGAGTAAGAACAATCTTAAAATTATTAAACGAGAGTGTTTCAATTTCAGAAACAAGAATAAAAATAAGAGCTATCATAAAACGTATTGCAGAATCAGTAAGTATTAGTGATGGAAGAATATTCTTAAGAGGATTATTTAGAGTTGTAAACAACTCGGTAAGTGTTTCAGAAATAGTACCAAGATTGAGAGCTATATTTAGAACTATTAATGATTCATTGAGTATTAGTGAAACATTATTCAAATTCAAACATATAATTCCAAAAGTAAATGAAGTAGTTCAGATAGCTTCACAGTATCAATTAAAGTTTGTAATAATACAAGTATTCAATGAAGTAGTCTCAGTTCAAACATTCAAAGGAACAGCTAGAGGATTGGTAAAGATTGTGAGTGAGGGAATAAGTATAATACATGGATTCTTCTTAAAATTACAATATGGTTTAGTTACTCAAGGTCAAACCAGTGGAACTTATTGGACTTCTGAATCTGCTGGAACAGCCGATTCTTCACAATCATGTGGTACAGGAATTTCAAGTGAATCTGAATCATGTAGTGATCCGTCAGAAACTATAAGTAGTGGAGACACATCAGAGAGTGTAGAAGGTGGAAATTAATGAGCATGAATATGGTAGGAAGATCAACAGAATTTAGAGTGAAAGCTGGTAGTTTAATCACATTACAACTAACCATCACAGATGATGGTGGCACAGCAAAAAACCTCTCAAATACTGTCACATATGCCACAGGTAAATGGAAGGTTTGGAAGCCTGATGGAACACTTCTTATTAATGGAAATATAGCCTATACTACAAGGGCAAGTGGACTTGTTAGTTATACTCTAGTCACAGCCGATACAGTCATAGCAAATGCTGGAAATTGGGCAGGGGAAGTTGAATTAAAGGATAGTAGTGGAGCCATATCAGAACAAACGAAAACTTTTAACTTTGTAATTGAGGAATCATACTAATGGCAGATTTAAAAATAGTTGCAAGTGGAACTTGTGAAGTGTGTGGGCATAGTCAAAAAGACCATGAAGGAAACACAATTTGCGATGTTGAAGGTTGCGATTGCACAAACATTGGAAGTTATTAGATAGATATATATAATCAAGACAATATCTTCTAATCATGTTAAAGTTAGAAGACATGACTAATGAAATCTATTTCATGTATAGACGATCCCAAATGGATGCGTTGAAAACTGAAAGATTAGGTCAAATTCATGTTTCTGATGTCATAAAACCATGTATGAGGAATGTAATTTATAGGAAAACATTACCTGAAACAGGAGCTACAACTGAAGATGTCAAATCATTATATTTTGGTCAAATAGTTCATTCAAATACACAGATAGCAAGAGATGAGAAATATCATGAAATGTTCTTGGCTTATGATTATGTGAGAGATGAGGCATTGACATATGAAGAGGCAAAAAAGATACCTGAAGATGATCCAAGACAATTAGATATAATCTATGGAAGCATAGACGACTTGGTAAAGGTTCAAGGTAAGTGGATAATTACAGATAAGAAAACCACAGGTTCTATTGAATATTTTAAAAGAGCAACTGCAAAAGTTAGTGATTCACACAGAGATCAAATAAACCGATACAGAGTTCTCTTAAAAAAATGTTATGATATTGATGCAGATATGGGATGTGTAATTTATATCTCAAATAGAATAGAGAAGGATCAGAGAGATATGCCTGTTTTAAAAGGATTTAAGTTAAGCCCAATAGAAGAAACACTATTGGATATAATAGAAAAGGCAAATATAATAAAAACTGCAATGACCGAAGAAATTCTCCCAGAAAGAACAAAGTGTTTCTTATGTGATGGTATGTGTCCATACGCAACAAAGTGCTTTGAAGATAATCGAGAAAAATGGAGCGAGTGAAAGTCAGGCATATTTCACCTGAATGTATAAGCCATAGACACGTAGATTGTCCTCTAAACAGATTAACATTGAAATGTGATTGTCTTTGTCATAAAATTGTCGGAGAATGAAATACTTATAAGATAGAGTTTTAACTGTTATATAATGGATAAAGACCATGATTTATTCAAAATAAAGGCAGTTGGTAGCAAAACTGTTGTTAGTGAGGATAAACGTAAATTAATAAGTCCTTTTAATTCAGCCAAACATTTTAAGGCTGCGAACATACCAGCTCTCTGTGATCAATGTGCTTATCGGTCAATAGAAGATGGTGGAAATGGAAAATGTCCAAAATATGAGGCTGGCGCTGTATGTGCAATTAGGGAAGATTTTGTAAAATTCATCAATGAGTTAGATACAAGAAACCCAGAAGACGTTAAAAATATGCTTGATATGATAGCAAAACTATCCTTTGAAAACGTGTTAATGGCATTAACACAGTCAAAACTTGATGGTAATATCCCTGATAGAAACACAAAATCTGAGATAAATACCCTTCTTAATATTGTAAAATCAATAAATGAGTTAAACAGTAAGATTACTGTTACCGAACAAAAAGAGTATGATAAAGAAGGCGATATTGCTAACATATTTAGACAAATAAAGGCACAAAAGAGTGAATAGTATGGGAACTGATCTAAATACTGTATGGGCAATAATATCAATATCGTTTTTTATAGGAGGAATAACAATAGGGTATTATGCTCCACATTGGAGAAGATCAAGAAAACCCAGAGGTGAAGGAAGATGGGATTAGGAGACTTGGTTAGAAATCTATGGGAAGAGCCTGAATGGTCTTTGCCAGATGAAAATGAATTAACAAAAGAGATAGAAGAATTAGACAAAAAGATAAAAACAATGCCAAAAAAATCTAGTGAAAAAACCAAACTTATCTATACCATAGCCAATAAAATGCAAATATTAAGACTCGTTCTTCATAGTAAGAAAAAGTCAAAATATCGCCCAGATGCAAAAGGTGAGTGGGTATGGATACCTGAAGAGGAATATGAGGGTAGAAAATATGAGTGAAGATGTTGAGTATGTTAATGGAAGTTGTAAAGAATGTGGTTGCTATTGGAAAGTAAACCCAGAAGTTCAACAGGTTATAGATTGTGAATGTAGGTGTCATGATGAATAATGGTTAGACCAACAACAGAAGAACTTAGTGAAAGACGAGATTTTATGCAAACCCTTGTAGAGTGTTCAACGTCTCCAAGCAAGTTTAGTGAAACATTTCTAAATCATAAGGTTTTTGATTATAATAAAAAATATGTGGATTGTGATGAAAGATTCATAGTATACAGAAGTGGAAGACAGGTCGGAAAAACCATGTCAACAGCAGTAAAGGCTGTTCATTTTGCTTTTTTTGCTCCATTAATGCTTGAAACAGTAAAGAATGAGTGTACAATAGTAATTGCAGCCCCAACACAAAATCAGGCTACAATCATGTTTGATAGAATTAGAAGTTTAATCATACATAATGAGTTCTTAAAGGGGTATATTGTAAGAAACACACAGTCAGAAATGTGGGTAAAATTTCTTAATAATGAAGGAATGAGTAAAATTATCACAAGGGCAACAGGTGAAACTGGTACAACCTTGAGAGGTTACTCTCCACACGTAATAATAGCTGACGAATGTTCTTTCATAAAGACATCAATTTTGAGGGCTTTCTTGCCTTCTGGTATGGCTACACAGGCTAAAGTATGGCTAACTTCAACACCTTTCTCAAAATCAGGTTATTTCTACGAGGCTTGTATGAACTCACGACCAAAGAACCCAGATGGTATGTGGAGGGAATTTCACGTAAAATCACTTGAAAACCCACTTATTCAAAAAGACCCTACATTTATTGAGGAAATTAAGAGGCTTACTAAGGAAGAGTATGTCCAAGAAGTCGAGGGCGAATTTTTGGATATCGGTAATGCACTTATACCAAATTCACTAATAATGGAAGCAATAACAGATAAGCACCCAAAAGGTCAGGTTAGGTATTACATGGGGGTTGACGTTGCAAGAAGTGGAATTGATGAGACAGTCTTCACTATTGTTGGCGTAGATGAGGAAGAAACGGTATTCGTACAACACGTAGAGGCTGAATCACAGTCAAATGTTGTTGATGTTTGTGGTAGAATAGGAGGACTTGTTGCTTCATATAGAATAGAAACTGTATATGTTGACGAAACAGGCTTGGGCGGTGGACTTGTAGACTTGGGTAGAGAACAAGGATTGCCTATAAGAGGAATAGTATTTTCCCTTCAAGAGAAGGCAACAATGTATAAAAACTTGAGATTATTATTCGAAAATAAGAGGATAAAATTACAAGACATAAATAAACTCATATATCAATTATCATATTTGAGAAGAGAGTATACTGAAACAGGTATAATGAAGATACGATCAGAAGAGCATGACGATTATCCTGATAGTCTTGTATTGGCTTGTAGAGCCGTACAAGGTGGAGATGGTTGGCACGTTTTGGAAGTTGCTGATGGTCTTAGAAAGGCAATATTTGGCTAAAATCTTTATATAATATAGTCATTAAATATGAATATGCCTATAAAGGAAGATGAACATCATACTAGGGACTGGAAATATAGTGATCAAGAAAAGAGAGGAGAGAAGGTTTTTGTGGGAAACGTTACAGATAAAAAGCAAAAAGAGTTTGAAAAAGAACTAAATCTTCCTGAGATTACAGGAAGAAAGACGATTGGGGTTAAAGATTTTAAAACAGGTATGAGAAAAACCAAGAAATTACAAAAAATACCAAGAGCCAAACGAACTAAAAATCCATCAAAAGATGATGGATCAAATCAAAGGAAACGTGATGAATCTATGGCTAAAATACAAGACTTTCTTACAAAATACCCAGATGGGTTTGAAAGCTTCAAAAAGGGAAAAAAGAAGGCAAGTCCACCAGATACAGGTAAACCTATAACAAGTGGTGGTCATGATGATTTTGATACTGATTTAAACCCAAAGAGAGAAGAATCTGCCCAAGAAAGACATGAAGCCACTCAAATGAATGAAGATAGAGCAGTTAAATTTGGTAAAGTAAAACCACCAACACCTAAACATCTTGTAGACCCTAAATGGAAGTCATGGTTAGAAAAGGCAAGCAAGGAAACAGAAGTAGAATGTCCTCATTGTAGTGGAAAAGGAAGGATGGCTATGAGTATGGGGTATGGGGGTGGTATGGGAACGTGTAGAAACTGTGGAGGAAAAGGCAAAGGTACAGAATTTCACTACACAGATAGAGAAGGAAATATGAAAAAATCATGGCAAACATGGTTAGAAAAGGCAAAAGTAAAGAAACTATCAATAGGTGATAAATTAAGGCTTGGTCAGGATGATTTTGATAGGAAAGAGTATGATAAAAAAATTGTAGATGTTAATATGTTTGGAATGAAACAAAAAATGCCTGAGAAGGAAACAGCCATTAGTGAAGAGGAACCATTGGAAGAATTAACAGATGGTGAATTGGAAGAAGTAGAGAAAAAAATACCAGAATCCCTGAAACGAAAATTAAGAAATCTTATCACAATCCCAGATGTTTATCCAAGTGAATTAAAACGGTTTAAAGTAGGGGAAAAAGATGTAGATGAATCTGAAGATAAAGAAGAGGTTGAAAAGGCATGGGAAACATGGTTAGAAAAAACATCTAACCAACAAAACAGAAGAGACCCACACAATAGAAAAGATGTAGATGACCCAGAAGCTGTTGATAATACACATACAGGTGTAACCAACTTGCCAAAAAAACATAAAAAAACTGGGACACATTATGGAATGATGAAGCCAACTGGTGCAAAAGATACAGATTTAAGACGAAAAGTGAGATTAGCACCACATAGACCAACAATGAATGTTGGGGATAAAGGTGTGGCACATAATATGACACCAACCCAAACAAAATTTACCACAGATGCTTTACTTCATATAATGCAAAAAGACCCAGAAAGATTCAAAAGAATGGATGATAATTGGAAACAATTGGCTGGTATTGAGGGTGAAAGAAGAGCTGAAAACCCAACACCAATAAATCCAAAAAAACAGCCTACACCAGCTACGGAAAAAGAGCAAGATGAGGAAAAAGTAGGTGGTAAGGTAGAGGAATCAAAGGATGAACACCCAGATGAGCCAAAATGGAAAAAAGAGGTTAGAAGGTTAGGTGGAAAGCCTATAAATAGAAAGAAAAAATCATGGAGAGACCTAGTAGAGAAGGATTCTGCTGGTCAGGGCGATGCAAGGTATGGAAATCCACATGAAACAGGTATGGAAGACCCTAGAAAATTACAAGTGACAAGAGATGACTTCAATATGGAGGAAAAGGATGATGATAATAAACCTTTTATACAAAGAGAGACTAGAACTGATAAGGATGACGAAGAAGATGAACAATCTAAATAAGATAACACATACAAGAGTGGGGGATAATATACATTATTTCCAAAATGGACAGGAAGCTAGAGGAGTTATAGTTAAAATGAGTAACGCATATGTTTCAGTTTTAAAGGATTCAGGCGTTATTGATGAAATTCATATAAATGATACATTTTTCGTAAAAGACATAATTACCAATAAAACATGGAATGAGATGAATTTGGAAGAAAGAGTGGTTGAACTACAAAAGGCACACGCTTTTAGTCCAAGATTTATATCAAAGACTTGGGAAGACTTACCACAAGAACTTAGAGATGTTTTGTTAAAAACAAACTTGGAAGAGACAACACTCGGACAGTTAGGTGGTAATAGAGCAGGTGTATCAACAGATACAGATGTAAAAGCACCTGAAGATTATAAAGGTGAGTCAGATGAAGATAAGAAAGAAGAGTTTAAACACGAAGAGAAAAAACCAAGTGTAGATAAAAAAAAAGCTCCCATAAATAAGAACAATGCAATGGAAGAGAGTTCCAAGAAAGTAGATGATATGCAACAAGATTGGAGACCAACTGGTGCTAAAGAAAAGAAAGCAGATAAAGAAGTAAAATTAACAGAAGGTGGAAAAAAAGTTTTAGATGAGGCAAAGAGATATGCTTCATTAGATATGTATAAATCAAAACAATATGGTAAACCACTTTATGGCGTAACATCTTTGGAAAAAGAAGGTGATGGAGCTGGTAATACTGGTGTAAATTCAAGTGATACAACAGGTGTTTACAATGCTAGATATTCTGATAAAAATGGTCGATATAGAGACCAAGAAAAAGATACCGATAAGAAAGGCGAAGAGAAGGATGACGGTAAGCGTTCTGAAGATTAAAGACATTTCTTGGCTTCGCAAGTATGTAAGGCTTGAAAAGGATTCAGTTTCAGGTAAACAAGCCAAAGACGGATTACCAATTAGCTCAAGAAGTGACAAACCAATGGATGTAAAAGAAGTAGCTACTCATACCATGCAGGATTCAAAAATAGATGAAATAGATACAAAAACAGGTAAGCCAACAGGTAAAAAGGTAAAACTTCCAACATTTTCAGGAATGAAGCAAATTCGAACACCACGACACACACCAACAATGGGTGGAAGAAAGACTACTGTACGTGGTGTAAAGGAAAAATTTCCTCCTACAACACAAGCCACACCACAAACAAAACCATACAAAGATACAGATAAACTTGATGTTAAACCACGTATTCAACCTTTAACAGGTGGAAAACAAAGTCTAGGTGATAAGGTAGAGCACCCAAAGACAACTCATAAAGACCCAGACTCATTTCGTATAAACCCTAGTAATAGACGAGAATACGAAGACACAGGTAAGCAACAAGAAGGTATTCCAACAGATGAAAAAGATGAGAAGGGAGAGAAAACACATCATACTAAAATAGTACACCCAGATGTATCATCAAAATCACCAACACCAAGAGAGGGAGCCCAATACCGAAAGAGATTACAAGCTGAATCAGATAAAAAATTAAAAAAATTGAAAGAACAATATGCAGAGGCAGAGGCTTCAAAGAAAAGAGATGAGAAAGCTGGAAAGGTTCAAGAGTGGAAAAAAGAAACAGGTAAAATTGATGAAAAAACAGGTAAGCCAAAAACAGAAAAATATCAAAGTGTAATGGAAACTGAAGAATATGAAGGCACTAAGAGGGGGCAAAGAAGAACAGGTGGAGTAAAAAAGCGACCATTAGTACCAGCAGAATTACCAAAGGAAAAACCAGAACCACCAACAACAAAACCAATAAAGAAAAAACCACTTCAAGCAGATGTTAAAGATGTTAAAGACCCAGCAATGAAGGAAATAGAAGAAAATGAAAAACAAGGTAAAAAAGATAAACCAAATGAAAGAAAAGTAACAAATTTACAAGAAATGACAGATCAGGAAAAAGATGACTTTGTGAAACCACCAAAACCAAAGGAAGAACCAAAGAAAGAGGAACTTAAACCATCAGAAGGAAAAATTGTTCAACATAGAGGTCAAACACCTAAGATGGAAGAAGAGAGAGCAGAATTAGAAGAAAAGAAGGAAGAAGAAGAGGAAGAGGAACATGATTCAAGATATCCAAAAACTGATGCATATGGAAAACCCTTCAGAAGAAAAAAACTAACTGGTGAAGAACAAAAAAGAAACATAAAACGTTTAGAAAGAAAGCCATCAAGCCCAGATAAAATTATTGATGAGAATGGAAAAGAAATTCCTAGAACAAAGGAACATGAGGCAAAGGGATATGGAGATCATATTCCAACACAAAAAGAAAGGGAGAAAGTAATAACAGATCGAAAGGTACAATCACAAGGTGGAGATAAACCAAAAGAAAAAGAGAGTTGGGAAAAATCACCAGATACCATTGAATATAAGAGAGACACACAGGAAGGTGGATCAAAATTTCATTTTGGTCATGAACATGGAGGAAAAACAGGTGAATATAAACAACGTGTTAGTCAATCTAGAAGAGAATTATTAGGAACTGATCATGAGGGCGCAAGAACAGATGCAAAAACACAAACCAAACCTCACGGTGGTGGTGGAGCAAAAGATTATGATGAAACTGAAGGTGGTGGATATACAGATGCAAAAGGTGGTAGTTCAGGTTCAGGTGGAGAAGGTGATTCACTTGAAGATCAAAGTGGTGCTTCAGCAGGTTATGGTGGTGGATCAGAAGAGGATTTATCAGAAGAAAATGAATACACAGGAGCCAAATTTGAATCAACTGCTAGGCAAGGAAAAGGACAAAGAGGAGCAAGAGAACAATTTCCAAAGGCACACCCACCAACACATTTTTACAGAGGTGGAGACAAAAAAACAGGTAAGAAAGGCACTTGGACAAAAGTCCCAGAAAGTTTAATTCAAATGAATCGTGATGCTGGTGAAATTGAAGGAGGATCAGGTATTAAGACTTATCATTTAGAAGGTAAGGATGAAAAAACAGGTATAACTGCCCAAGAAGTATTTGAGGCAACTGAAGGAAAAAGTAATATTAGAAGTAGAGATGATTATGAAAAGTATCATAAAAGAGATGAAGAATTTAATCTAAAAGATGAGGAATCAAAACAAGCAGAGGAAGCTGAGAAAGGTGAAGAAGGAAAAGCACTAAAGGAGCAAAGAGATAAAGAACTGAATGAGAAAATCAAATTGGAAGGTGAATATAAAACTATGATGTTTGGAGGAAATAATAAGCAGAAGAAGGAGTGGAACGCAAAATCTGATGAAGATAAGGCTAAGGATATTAAAGCGTGGGTAGATAGTGGTAAAGGAAGTAAGAGGCAAACAAAGGAAAGAACTAAAGCAATGTATTTAATTGGTCAAAAACTTATGGCGATTCGACTAAAAAGCCTTAAATAAGCCCTATATAAACCAAACTTATGAGAAAAGATGATGTTCATAAATGTATAGAATGTGGTGCTGTTCTCCCTTGGCGCTATAAAGGTCGACAAAGGATATATTGTTCTTCCTCATGTAGAAAGTCTTATTGGGATAAAAAAGAAAAAAAGGATTAATTTCTACTAGGATAAGTAGAAAATGACTGATCGCCTTCTGGGTTTGTTTGTTTGTAATTACTTAAAATTTTACTAAAAACAACTGCATCGCTCTCATAGAGATCACCTGTCTTTGTCTTCTTAACGAATTTTGCGAACTTTCTAAATAGCTCTTTATCTTCCCAAGTAACACAAATTGTGGTATGTGAGTTGCCAATTTTACGTCTTGCCATGATTTTAGATTTATAATTTATTATATAAGTCTTTTGCTAATACTCTAATCGCCAACCATTATCGTCTACAACCACATTGTAGTAGTATGGTGATATACCATGCCTTCCAGCAAATCCATCATCATCATAAATCAACCTTAGTGCCTCTTTATCCACTTCTTCAAGTTTAAACGAATTATCTTTAAATGGATTTAAATTTGGGTACATAAGACTCGGTAATGTGTTTTTACCATCTCTATCGTCTATATAATGACCTATTCCTAGTGCATGACCAAACTCATGCATTATTATCCTGTTTATTGTGTTAGAGGGTAGGTCTTTATGCTTAAGTTCTAAAGAAATATCACTATTACCCTCACACCCTATACACAATGATATGTGTGGGTTAACTTCAGGTGATTTAACATATGTCATAACATAAGACCACTTGTGCCATGACTTTGAGAAATCAAATCCTGTCCAACCAAGTGCTTTCTTATTGGGTGTTCCTTCATCATTACCTGTATTGTATTCACGATACTCCATAAAGATATTACACTCTGGGAAATCATTTGGTATTTTATCAAAATGTTCTTCATATTCATAATAAAATATTGGCATAAACCAATTACCACCAGTGTATGATTTCATATCATTCTGCCAAATTAACACAGAGTCCACAGTTATCTTAAACACCTCTTCATGAAACCTATCTTGGATTATGGGTTCAGGCTCCATTATACAAACAGTTGGGTTGTTTGGGTGAATGTATCTTAAAATCTCATATCTGTCTTCTGCAAATGCAGTAGTTAAAGAGAAGAAGCATACCAAAGATACTATCAATACTATCCATACTATCTTTTCAACCAAGTCCATAATAATTATCTGATTTCACGCATAAAAAGATTTATATTGACCGAATAATCTCTCTCAGATATGGGTACAAAAATCTCAGCAAAATATAATGGACAATGCAAAATATGTGGGGACTCATGGCAAGTAGGCGATAATATATTCTATCAAAAAGACCCAAAAGCAATATGTGGGGATAAGGAATGTTTCGAAGAGCAAGGTGGCAAATTCACCCCTTTCAAAGCACAAGGTTCATTTGGAAGCTATGGGAAAACACCCATTATTACTAAACTTCCTGATGTAGAAATTAGTGATGAGGTTAAGAAAATCACAGAGTATTGGGATCAATTCTTTTTAGTGGCACATCATAAAACAAAAGCTGTTTATCCACAAGAGGATGTAAACGGTGATAGGTTTGGTCAGATTAGATCAAAGATGATGGATCAGTTAATGGCTTTAATCAGAATGGTTAAAGAATAGCTTTATATTAGGCTTTATATAGAATAGGTTATGGACTTGGCAGAAGTTATTGATATCAAAGGAAACTTTGAGAAAGGTAAAAAACTAGAAGCAGGCGATAAGATAGTCATAAACGGTTTGAACGTTAAAGAAACCGAAGAGTATGGCAAAGTCGCTGAAATCCAAACTACTGAAGGACTACGATATTCCTTTGCAAAAGCTATTGTCGGAATGGCAGATAGTGAGAAAGTGAAGGGATATGTAGCAGAGGCTTTAAAGAAAGATGCAAGTGACGGACTTAATGCTTGGATCGTTGAAAAAACCTCTGAAACATCAGGTAGACCAATGTTAGCTCTTGAATTATTTGATCCAAAAACCGAATAATAAAGAGTTATATTCTCCTTTTTTCTAATTATTTTATGGCTGGTAAAGTTTGTAATAGATGTGGAGCCAAAAACCTACAATGGAATAGAGAACAACATGAGAAAACAGGCAAGTGGCAATTAGAAGATCATAAAAATAGTAGTAATGATTGGTGTGTTATAACAAAGAGAAAGGTTATACCACAGAAATTTACACTCATACATTGTGATTTATGTGATAGTCATTTTGGATGGTGTGCAAATAAAGAAGAGTTAGAAAAGCATAAAAAATGGAAACACCCTAATGGTGAATTTATATCACATTTAGACATAATGATGGTCGGTGGATTACGAAATAATAGTTTAAAAAATTGGGAATATGACCCAAGCTTTCATAAATACAAGCATTTACTAGAGGAGCATTAGATTTATATGGCAGGAAATATTTCAAATCTCATGAAAGGGAGAAGTAAATCATCAAAAGTTATTGAAGTTCGTAGTGATGTTCATGATGGTAGTACAACAGCAGTTTGTAGTAATGAACCATATGTTGCTGAACTAGACACAGTAATAAAACCAAACAAACTTCAACAGGTTTTAGGACAAGCTTGGGATGATTGCACAGATGCAATGTCAAAGAAAGCCGATCTTTTAGTCATAAATGGTGAGCCAATGGATGGTGCAAATAAGAAACAGGTTGGTCAGCAATCATGGACTACTAACATAGAAGATCAAATGCAAGACTTTATGAAATTAGCAAAAAGATGTAAATATGAAAATATAATGTTTGTTAGAGGATCAGGATATCATGTTCAGGTTGATGGAACAAACTTTGAAGAAGTGTTAGCCAATAGAATGAAGGCTATGAGATACAAGGCATATGGTGGTCAGGGATCAACTGATTATTATGCATTTGTAGAATGTTATGGTAAAATGTTTAACTTTTCACATCACGTAGGATTTAACAAATGGGCTTCATACAGAACAACAGCAATTGCTAGAGAATTAGCTGGTATGCACTTTGAGAAGGATAAACTACACCCAGCAGATGTAGTTATTAGAAGTCATGTTCATTATTTCGTACACGTTGAATTTGTAAATACACATGGTCTTTCAACACCAGCTTGGAAATTCCCAGATGCCCATCTATTTAGAGGTGGAGTGGCTGGTACAACCCCAGATATAGGATCAGTTGAAATTATAATTGAACCAAATGGTGAGATAATAATAAACAAACATATAGCAAAACTTGACATAAAACCATTAGTGAGACACATATAATGGACTGTAAGGTTTGTAAAAAACCATTAGATTATAAAACTGATTTACCAAATATAAAAATCGGTGATAATACTTGTATGAGGTGCTGGCATAACGAGAGGCATTGTTATACATGAAATCAAAATATACTGTTAGTCAATTAGATGAAGAAATTTTTAAGGAAGATAAACCAAAAACTATAGAAATTTTAACTTTAGAATCAATCACAAAGTCTAAAGATGGAATGACAACCACAGAGATATGTATTGATACTGGTTTAAAACCAAGAAGAGTTAGAGAAGCGACCTCAGCATTACAACGACAGAAGAAAATTGTGGGGAAGATGTGTCGTTGCAACCATACACCAATATATTTCTTATATAATCAGAAATAATTAAATACCCCAATCGTTTAGAAGACTCTATGTTCATTAAAATCTCTTGGAAAAACTCAAAAGGCGAGCTAAAAGAGGCTTTAGTGGAGTCAGAAAAGATTCAAGGATTTATAACAGAATTTGTTCGAAGAGAAATACAGCCAGACCTTATGGTTGTTAACTAACTTAAGTAACTTAACTTTCAAAACTAGCTTAACTAATTATTAATTATTTCATATATCATACTTACTTTACTTAACTTAACTAACATTTTTTCTTTTGTTAGTAGTTTCTTGATCAAGAATTAATTAGGTTTATATTGAGCCAAAGAAAATACCCTTTATGAATTTTAGAAAGACAACAACAATTTCTATCGGTGAAAAAACAAAACCAATTTTTGAATCGTTAGAAAAATTGAGACCAAATCATCTATCTTTCAGCTTATTTTTGGCTGTTGCCATTGATGAGTATATCAAAAATCATTCAGGTAAGAACTCAAAGATCACAGAATATGATACAGTATCAGTTTCTTCAAAGTTCCCATTAATGATGGCTACAACAGAGAAATGGAATGTATGTGTTAGTGGACTTTCAAATGATGACTTGATAAAATTACAAGATAAGTTGACACAGGTTTCAAACAATGTTAGGAAGGAGGTATCTAAAAGACTATGAGTATGATGACAGAATCAGCTAAAGTTGATATGATTATGCAAGGTTTAAGAACACATGATTATGTTAGAGTGATTGATGGTTTGAGACCTGATAGTGTTTTTAGATTTAATCCTTCCGAACAACCCTTTTTAGATTTGTATATTGAAGACCCAAACGACTTTATGAGATTGTTAAAACTTTCAATCTATAAAACTTTGGCAGAAAAGAGAGGTAATCTTCAATTAATAACAAGTGGTTACAAGGATTTACGAGTAAAAATAGTATCAGAAGATGTAATATCAATGCATGATATAAACTCAAATCATGAGAACACAACAGTTACTTTTGATTGTCAAATTATAGCTACTGATGCCCCAAAGACATACATTAAAGAGGCAGTTTGCTACTGTCCAATATGCTTTAGTGAGTATCCTGTAAAATGTAATGAAAGTAGAAAGATAAATGTGCCACTTTGTTCTAATCCCTCATGTAGACGAGCAAAGACTGAAGCTGATTCAAAGACATTAGTTACTGATGATATACAAACCATACTTATGCAAGAGTTTATGGAATCTTCTACTAACAGTTCACCTGTACTTATGACTGGTAAGCTTGTTGGTTGCAATGTTAGGACTTCTTTTGTAGGGCAAAGAAAAAGAATTACTGGTTTGTTTAGAAGTATTGTTGATCTGAAGACTAATGAAAATGAGGTATTTATTGACATATTATGTCTTGATGACTTGGAAGAGCAAAAACCAATTACACCATCTGAATCAGAATTAAAAAGGATTAGAGAGTATATCTCTCAAGATTGTTTTTCAGATAAGCTTATTGATTCATTTGCTCCTGATATTTTTGGATATAAAGAGATTAAATTAGCCATACTTTTAGAGTTAATAGGTGGAGTTAGAACTAATAAGCGTGGAGATATTAACACATTATTGGTAGGTGATCCTTCAATGGCAAAATCAGAGCTGTTAAAATTTGCAAAAAAGATAACGCAGAGATCAATTTATACAAGTGGTAGGGGATCGTCAGCAGCAGGATTAACTATTGGTATGGTTAAAATGGATGATGGTAGAATGATAGCACAGGCTGGTGTTCTTCCAATATGTGATATGGGATTTGCATTTATTGATGAGTTTGATAAAATGTCTAAAGAAGATAGAAGTTCAATGCATGAAGCTATGGAACAGCAAACTGTTAGTATAGCAAAGTCAGGTATTCAGATGACTTTACCAACTAGGACAAGTATCTTGGCAGCAGCAAATCCAAAGTATGGTGTTTATGATAGTGGTATAACTTTAATAGATAACATAGATGTTCCAGCACCATTACTATCAAGATTTGATATGATATGGCTAATAAAAGATAAAGTCCATGTTACAGAAGATATAAAGAAGGCAACTCACATCTTGGATTCTTTTACAAAGAAAGTAGGGGAAGCAGTTTTTACAGAGAGAGAGCTAATGGCTTTTATTAATTATGCAAGAAAACTTGAACCAAAATTATTAGATGAATCAAAGTCAAAGTTATTAGAGATTTATGAGAGAATGAGAAACGCAAGTGCAAAATCACAAATGCCTGTTGGCACAAGACAGTTAGAAGCTTTAGTAAGACTTTCTATGGCACACGCAAAACTTCATCTTCGTGCTGAGGTAAATGTAGATGATGTAAATAAGGTTGAAGGGTTAATTAAATTAATGTATGAAGCGTTTGGTCAGTCATTAGAAGGTGGCTCTATTCAGCAACAGATATTCTTTGATAAGAAGAATACAAAAAACCATGATGCAATACAGATATGGATTTCATGCCAAAATGATGATGGTAATGTAAAGTTAAAACATTTTGAGTTAGCTTTGGTATCAGAGGGATTGAAGGAAGAAGAAGCGAAACGTTTAATTGAGAGGTGGGAAAAAAATAATATTATAAAGTTGAACAAAGATGGAAGCTATAAAAGAATTGGATAACAACACTAATAAAGAGGAACCATACATTTCAGGTGTGGTTAAGAAGAAAGAGGAGCCTGTTGACACAGGTGAATTAGATTTATCAGTATCTCAATTAGAAGGTGTTGGTGCTGTTACGCAGAAGAAATTAGAAACTTTTGGTATAACAAACTTGATTGATATATGTGTTAGAGGTGCTAGAGAAGTATCAGAGATAACAAGTGTTGCAAAGCCAACGTGTGATTCTTGGGTATTCAAGGCTCAGAAACTATTGGAAGATCATGATATGATTAGGAAATCTGACATGGGTGTTATGGACTTGATGGATTACCATGAACAATTACCAACAGTTAAAACAGGTTGTACAGAAGTAGATGACTTGATGGGTGGTGGCGTTAGACCTGAAGCTACTTATGAGATATATGGTGAGTTTGGTGCTGGTAAGACACAGTTTTGTAATACTTTGACTTGTAATGCTATTAGTAAAGGTGATAATGTTATTTGGATTGATTGTGAAGATACATTCAAGCCAAAAAGAATAGTAGAAATACTAATGGCAAGAGAAGAGATTACTGAAGACGAGGCAAAAGAGAAATTAAATAATATAACATATCTATATACACCAAATACAGAACAACTACTTGGCACAATAAATTCACTATCTAAATTATTATTAGAAAAGAAACCAACACTGGTGGTATTAGATGGTGCTATTGGTCAGTTTAGAGAAGAGTATCTTGGAAGAGGAACTTTGGCTGAAAGACAAATGCAGATAGCACGATTAATGACACATATTAAGAATATATCATTCTACTTTAGATGTCCAGTAGTATTTACTAATCAAGTTCAATCTGATCCTGCTATGATGTTCGGTGATCCTATAAAACCAATAGGAGGTAATGTTGTTGCTCATGCTTCAACATATAGAATATACTTTAAAAAGTCAGGCAAGAAGAGATTGGCAAGAATGGTTGATTCACCTGAACACGCCCAAGCTGATGCCGAGTATTTACTAACGGATAAAGGTTTGGTAGATGTTGAATAAAATCATTGAAGGCGACTGTCTTGAGAAAATCAAAGATATACCTGATAATTCAATAGATTTAGTTCTAACAAGCCCACCATATGATAATATTGAGGGTAGTGGTTATTCAAAAGGAAAGAAAGATGTATTATTCTTAAAATTATATTCAGATTTCTTTGATGTTGTTTTAAATGAGGTTTATAGGGTGTTAAAGCCAACAGGTCAATTCTTTCTTAACTTAAAATCAGGCACTATAAACAAAACTTTAGTTACACCACATTGGATTGAATTTTTGGAATCTTTTAAACAATTTAAATTAAAGTCGTACATAATATGGAAATACTCAGGTTCATTTGATTCAACTAAAGTACGTTTTCACCTAGACTATGAGATAATATATCATCTATCAAAAACAGATGACATAACAATAAATTATGAAGTAGATGAAAAAGACCCATTAACTTCTGTTTGGCACATTCCACATTTTATTACAAAACGATTACATCCTGTACAAATGCCTGAAGCGTTGGCTGAAAAAATCATCAAGCGTGGTAGTAAAGAGGGTGATTTAGTTCTTGATGTGTTTGCTGGTAGTGGAACTTCCTTAGTAGTTGCAAAAAAACTTAATCGTGATTTTATAGGAATAGAGATTAACCCAGAACATATTAATACTATTAAAGAGAGGATTAAAGAATGTTAAATGAGATAATTCAAGGTGATTGTCTTGAGAAACTTAAGGACATACCTGATAATTCAATAGACCTAGTTGTAACTAGTCCACCTTACGATGACATACGTGATTACAAAGGATACTCATTTAATTTTGAGGGAATAGCTAAAGAATTATTTAGAGTTACTAAGAAAGGTGGTGTTGTGGTATGGGTTGTCGGTGACACAGTTGTAAAAGGCTCTGAAACAGGAACATCATTTAAACAAGCATTGTTCTTTAAAGAAGTGGGATTTAATTTACATGACACAATGATTTATCAGAAAGCAGGAAGTTCATTACCTGATCCTACTAGATACTTTCAGTCTTTTCAGTATATGTTTGTTCTAAGTAAAGGTCGACCAAATACAATAAACAAAATATATGATGTGAAAAATAGATATGGAAAAGATTACAAACACACAAACCAAACTGTAAGAGAAAAAGATGGAAAGTGTTATCCTAGACGAAATAGAGAGGGTAATGAGTATTCATATAGAGGAAATATATGGAGATACTTGGCAGGATATAATCTAACAACAACAGATAAGTATGCTTTTGAGCACCCAGCTATGTTCCCTGAAAAATTAGCAGAGGATCATATAATTTCATGGTCTAATGAAGGTGATGTAGTGCTTGATCCATTTGCTGGTAGTGGCACAACTTTGAAAATGGCAAAGAAATTAAATAGAAATTACATAGGAATCGAAATATCAGCAGAATATATAAAAATCATACATAAAAGATTAGGTTATGTCGAAGAAAGATATAGTTGATAAAATGAAGAGAGATGTGGCATCAATGCCACAATTTGATCTAAAGTGTGCAGTTTGTCATAGAAAGTATGGTAAATACTTTGTTTTTCATCATAAAAAATACATTACTAGTGATAAAATCTACTCTGATTTCAAAGATACCTATGCATATAATGAATATGTGTTGCCAATAATAAGGAAAGACCCAAATAGGTTTGCTTTATTATGTAAAAAACACCATACTTCGGTAGAAAGACTGAAAATGTTTTCACCTGAAAATTTCGAAAGACTTATTAAAGTTGCAAAAGAGAGTAGAAATGATGGGAGATTCAGAACTAAAAGAGCCACCAGAACCACCAGTAGACGAAAGATTCGTGGGGGAAGGGGAAGTAACAGCATTAAAAATACTTAAAAGTATATTCGGAGAAACTGAATGTGAGTATAAGATACAATATTTATTTAAAAAACTAATGAGTGAAAACTTTGCTAATACGTTATCTGAAAGACAGGAAAGAGAAACACTAGATATTGTAATTTTTAGAGTAAAAGATAAAACAATAGTTGTTCGTGTTCAAGATAAACATCATGATTCTATATTAAAAACAAGTCAAGATATAGTTCAGAAACAAATGTTAGAGTGGAATGGTTGTGTTGTTGTTGATTTATGGTATAAAGAGTGTCCGACAGTATGGTCAGAAGAGATAAATGAAGAATCATTTGAGGAGGTATCTTCTTATCTTAGAAAGGCAAAATTAATATAAAGTTTCTGGCGCCCATTGTAGACAAAAAATAAGTCGTTCTTCCATTTCTTCATCCATATGTTCTGTTTCATCAGCTTTTTCAAAACAAGCATGAAAAATTTCATGGTCTATTGTCTTATATATATCTTCAATGGTTTCATGATTTGGTAGGTAAATATGACATCTATCAGTTTCAGAATAATATACACCTCTATTGTCATCATGCTTGACCTTAAAGTCTACTTTTGTCATATTATTTTACCGAAAAGATTAATAATAAAGTTTCTGACATAAATCTATGACTAATCCTATAACAAGGTTCCTAAATTGGTATAATAGGCACTTAACTGAATCTTTGACTATAAGTGCATTAGTTCTATATCTTCAAATTCCTCATACAATATCGGCTGGTGAGTGCTTTTTTGGGGCTGAAGTGGGTTTGTTTGGGGTTCACCCAGTAACGGACTTTCTTCTTTATGGCATAGATTTATTAGAGGCAATACCTTTGATTGGAATAACTATTGCAATAATAGCTAGGCTAAGAAAAAAATATGGAACTACCAAAGAAAAAATATAAAATTATATACGCTGACCCACCATGGAGCTACAAGGATAAAGCATTGGCAGGAAATAGAGGAGCCTGTTGTAAATATCCTGTTATGAATATAGAGGATATAAAAAATTTACCTGTAAAAGATATAGCAGATGATGATTGTGTTTTATTTTTATGGGTTACTTTTCCCAAACTAAATGAATGTTTTGAAGTAATAAAAAATTGGGGATTTGAGTATAAGACAAATGCTTTCACATGGGTAAAAAAATATAGGAATGGTGATAACTTTATGGGTATGGGAAGATGGACTAGAGCTAATGCTGAAGTATGTTTACTTGCTACTAAAGGTAAACCAAAGAGAATAAACGCTGGTATTAGACAGATTATAGAAAGTGTTCCTGAAAAACATTCAAAGAAACCAAACATAGTTAGAGATAAAATAGTTGAACTTTGTGGGGATTTGCCAAGAATAGAGCTTTTTGCAAGAAACCAAACAGATAAATGGGATTCATGGGGTAATGAAGTATGATAAAATGCAAAGGTAAATGTGAGAATTGGGTTGAATCAAGACCACATACATTGCCATTTCTAACTCATAGTAGGTGTAGGATTTGTGATATATGGATGAAAAATAAAGATGTTATTAATAAAATAAGGTGTCCATGTTGTAATGGTAGAGTAGCAAATAGACCAAGATTAAATACAAACAAAAGAAAATATATTGATTTGAGGTTATCTAAGTAATTGCAAACAAGAAAAGCCTCAATGGGCGAAACAATACTTAGTGTAGGCACAGGGTTTTTTATAGCACTATTATTAAATTTATATATGTTGCCATTATTTGCAAGTGATATTTCAAATCAAGTATTGTCAACTGCCATTCTGATTGGTGTAATTTATACCACAGTTTCAATGGTTAGGTCGTATATATTCAGAAGGGTTTTCAATAGGTTGACGGAAAAGTATTTTAAGTCGGTTAGAGGAAGATATTCCTATGGAAATAAAATTCACGACAAAAAATCTTGATACAAAACTTTATGAAAAATTAATTTTAGACTATATTTATGATCACTATTACCATACAGATTATCTCAGATATGTGGAACAAGACCAGTGGGTTATAGAAATAAAACCAACGACAGATTATAATGGTTCTTATTCAAATGATCCAAGATTTGAAGAGTTAGATTTTAGTATTCCACATGGAATCACAGGTAGAGGAAACATTGTGTGTTATGTGACAGATAGTAGCAATAATCTTATCATGCTTCAAAATATGTCAGTAATTTGTCATGAGTTAGCACATATGATATTACAAATTTATTACCCAGATAAGATTGTAAAGATGAGACATAATGACTTTCATGGTAAAGCTGGTGATAGTAGAAAGTTTTTCAGCTCTGAAGTACATGATAGAGTTGCAGAGGGTAGGTTTAAAGTGTTTAAATATCCCATCTCACGATGGAGAAAGAGAAGTTACATAGGTGTTGATATTGAAGACTTGTGTAATACACGACAGATGTGTAATTTTGGCACTAAGTAGTAAGATAAATTTTTGATTTATTTCTAACTAAACCATTACAACACATACATCTATATCTTCCATTAGTTCTTTTTTCTTTTTTTAGTCTTGAAATTGGTATAAATCTTGCACACTCTTGACAGTAAAAGTTTTTTTCATTTTTTTTTCGAGAAAATCTAAGGCATATATTTCTACACACAGTTTGCCTTTTGATATACCTAATATAAACTTACATTAACATATCATTGATAGCAGTTCCACCTATTAGAGCTTCTTCTGCCAAACTCTCAAAGATGTCATCTAAATCTTCTCTTGATAGACTTCTACATCTGTTTTTCCATATTATATCAACATCTCTTTTACCTAAATTTTTACTGTTATCCATAGACATTTCCATTAAATGTTTAACTGTCAAATCACCCATCTTTATTCTATCTACTAACGTTCTTAATGTTGTAATAGTAATATAGTGTTGAATGAATCTTTCTCTTTCAGTTAATGACATTTTGGTTTCTCCCTGATTGTTCTATAAATAGAATTTCAGTAGCCCTTAGAGATAATTGTAAAACGTGATCATCTTGTTTATCAATCTCTTCATATGTGTCAACGTGCATAGGTAAAAATAACTTCTTTTGCATTTCTATAATCTTCCGTATCTTCTTATCCCTTATGCTATTCAAATATACTCATTATGACTTTCCTAAAATTACTTATAACCTTTTCTATTGCTGAATCCATAGTTGGAACTGATATTACTCGCTTTTTACCGAAAAAGTGTTCCATGAGTGTTACGTGTTTTTGTCCAATAACAATAAACACTATATTTGGAGTTATTTTTAATGCTCTTGATAGGGATTTTCTACACATGGTTTTATAATTTCTCATATTGATTTTATGTCTGCCCATTCTATAATTTGGCATACCATCAGTTAATATCAATAATAATTTCTTCTTACCTCTCATCTCTTTTAACATATTACAAGAGTAATCTAATGCCATATGAGTTGGTGTCATTGGATATTTTCGTTCTACATTTATCTTTGATACATCATTTTCATTCTCTATTTTTGTTATTGCTATATCTCCCTTTCCATTACTAGACCAAATATTTCCTTGAATTTCTACATTAGGTATAGTTTTTAGTGAATGATATAGTGTTCCGATCAAGTCCCTTACTTTATCTATTTTCGATATTGGGTTGTATCTGTTTTGATCCATAGAAGAAGAGCCATCTATTGCAACTACTATTGACACACCATTTGTGAGTTTTTTGTTATTAAAGCTTCTATTGAGATTAACACCTTTTATGAAATTCTCAACATACTCGTTAACGTTTACGTCAAAACCCTCATAGTCCACAAAATTTCGTTGAGACATCTTTAAAGTTTTGAAAAGTTTTGTGAATCCTTTGCTTAACTTTAAATTTATTTTATAGTCAGATTTTGGTCTATCCACGTAAGTAATTTTGTCAAATCTAGAACCATCTTCCTCATCTCCACTCATTAATTTTGCTTGAACTTCTTGGTATTCTTTTTCACCTTTATATTTTCCATCGCTTACCACTTTTTTCATTTCTATCGGTGATAGTTGTTGACCTAATCTTGCTTTTTCAAGTTCATCACTTAATTCAGAGTTCATTTCAGCAATTTCATCTCTAACATCATTGTCAAGCGATTTATTTATTCTATATTCATTTTCTTTACATTTTTCTCTCTCTTGTTTTTTAGATTCATCCATATCTTTCATCTTAGAATATAACATACCACGCCCTGCGTTTGGTATTTGCTTTAATTCTTCTTGTAGTTCTTTGAACTTATTTTTTTCATCTTCGAGATATTTATCTATTAAATGCTTTATAGTTAACAATATTCTTAAACTTCCATATTTGTCAGAATATCTTACATTTTCTATTGCATTTTTATATTCCTTGTAATCTTTAGATTGTTCTGCCAAGTCATCTCTGTAAAATCTTACTGCAAGTAAAACTTCAACTGGGTTTAATCTTTTAAATTTCCTTCTCTTCATATCTTTTCCAAGAGCTTTTAACGTTCTTTCAAATCGTTTTTTATATGCTATATAGTCTCTTGTTAGATGTGATTCTATTCTTTCATCTTCCAATATGTTGTAAATATTGAAGTAAATTTCATAGTTATCCCAATTTTTTATTAATCTATATGATGCACTAAATGGTGTTCTATAAACTATATGTGCTAATTCATGTTGAAGTGCTGTATATTTTTGAATATGTTTGACTATTGGTTCAGCTATACAAACATGAAATAATTTTTTATCTCTGCTTATTCCTAAATATCTGCACCAATTTTCACTACTTCCATACCATAAATCTATTTTTGCATTTCTAACAAATTCAGCAATACGTTTTGTTTTTAGAAATAGTTCTTTGTCAGTTAAGACTTCTAAGTTTCTAGGCATTTCGTATCTTCTCTTGTAATCGTAGTCTTGTATGTAATGATCTTTTAAGTCTCATTTCTTCATTTCGTAAATTTTGTTTTCTTTGCTTCATAGTCATTATACTGACCCTAAGATTTTTAATATCACGAACAGCTTTACAACATAAAGCACCACAAAATTTTGGTTTATATGTAGGAAGTGGTTTATTACAGTACACACAATTATCGAGTGAAGCCACTAATCCCAAGTCTTGAAGTATTTCTCTTCTTGCTTGCCTACATTTTTTTTGTCGTTCAACATACCCTTTCTTAACACAATCTTCACATCTTCGTCTTTTTCGTGGGTAATCTGTCTTTAATGGGTGTATTTCACAACCACATACTTCACATGGTTTTTCTATTAATGACATTATACATTCACTCCAAACGTGTCATTACATCTTATTCTGACAAGTTCCCTTTCAGTTATATCTGAATACTTTATCAAGATAACGTGTCTTATTGTTTGTTCCAAACTATCATTAGATTGTATATACTTTACAAATTGAACTATATCTCTAATTGACAGAGCATATTCAACTTCACCTTTCACTCTAAGTGCATAGACATCTTGAACAAGTTGTAATAGTGGATCAATTATAGTTTCCTCGCTAAGATCATCCCATTTTATTATCTGTTTTAACTCTTCCTTTGTAGGATATGCCCAAACATCACCTGTAAATCTTGATCGTAAGTCTTCTGTCATTGAGTTTACACCAGCATATGTTACAGGGTTTATAGTCCATACTATTGCAAGTTTACATCCTTCGTTTAGTTGGTATTTCTTACCATTTGCATAAACATATCTTCTTCCATCACATATACTATTCCAATACTTTTGCATTTCATGATCTTGTGCATTACCCTCATCACCATATAGTAGTGCGTGTTTGTAGTTGTTAGCAACTTCTATTGCTCTTGGAAGTAATCCCAAGTTAAACACAGTTCCATCACGATTTATTTCTTTTGAGCCAATAAGGTCTCTTTCTGTTGTTCCACTTCCAAGTGGTTGTGTTATCAATGCTATTTTATTTCTCTTACATAGAGTATGAACAAGTAATGTTTTACCTTGCCCTTTCTCCGACTCTATAAGATATGGGAAATCTGCTTCCATTATTGCTCTTTGCACTTCCTCATATTCATTCTTAATAGGTCTATAAGTATCCCAAACCGTTATATTTTCTGGGTTGTACTCTTCGAAATCTATCGGCATTGTTTTTACTTGTTCTTCCATTAATGATTCTTCACTTGTCATGAATTTAACCTCTCTTTCTTCCTCTTTTTTTCCTAACATTTGTACTGCCATTATATGATAACAGTTAAGCGTATGAATAAACCCTAGACAATCACATTCAAACTCATCACCTTTTAATTGGACTGTATGAGTTTTTGTTTCATCGCTTATAGAAGGAAGAATCCAAGTTCCCTTCTCGACCTTTGTAACTTTATCTAGGACTTTTTCTGCTTTTCTTTGTTGTGCTAGGCTCATTGTATTTCTTCTCCGTTCATTTCATCAGGTATTAAATTACTACATATTAATGTTCTTGCTGGCTTTCCGAACACTTTACGTTTCTCATTACTCTTAATGATTAATGTGTTCCATTTTGATTTGGTTAGTACACCTCTACACTCATGTTCGTCAGCACTAGAAGTAATAAACCAATCACCTTTCATAGTTTCTACCATCTCTAATAACTTGTTATAGTAGTCAGGTATAGACATAGTACAAGTAAAGAACTCATTATTTGTGTAAATCTTCCTGCGCCAAGGTGGATCAATTAGGAAGAAAGCGTTATCATTATCGTATTTCTTTATAGTTTCCTCAAATGATATGTGTTCGACTATTGCCCATTTGAAATGTTCTTTGCAAAACTCATTTGAATGAGTAGACATATCATTCAATACAGTTTGATCATATGAGAACATATCTTTACGCATGGATAATATATCATAAACTCTAGCTTTACCTGCGAATGGCTCACAATATGTATCATATGGTATTTTTTTACATAGTTTAAACATTAAATCAACTGTTTGTTTAGCTGTTAATGTCATACCAGCAGTTCCACCAAGTAATTTCTTACCCCATACACTAGTAGGTTTACCATCAATATCTCCTTTACCAAATTGATTTGCCCATTTTTTAGTTGTCATTTTAAGACCACCTATAACTCCTAGTACCTGTGCCTTCCTTGAATTTATGTTTTGGAATTATTTCTCTACTCCAATAAAAAGCCTGACCATGACCAAATTCACCAGATAATTGCTCTGCTTTTACCATCGCTTTACACCATGTACATACATTCTTTATGTGATAGCTTTTACCATGACTACATTTTTTACAATATTTATGCTTGGTCATTTTAATCTACACCTAATGTATGTAATTACACTCTGTACAATATATACCAACTCATTCATTTCGATTCCTCCTTACTGTATAACATCCTCCACAACTCATAGCTTGTTTCATAACCACAATGACCACAAGTAGGGTTTTGACCAACACCCGTATTCCATTCATGTTTATGTGGTGGATCTGGGTTTTTAGAACATTGTTTCATTTCGATTCCTCCACTTTTATTTGATATATTTTTCTTTTGCGTTCATAATATTCTGGGTGTTCAAACTTTGCACATCCACCGCATAATTGCCATTTTTTCCAGCACATCCTTACACCAACAGAATTACTATTTACTCTATCACATCTTTTACATCTCATTTTTTCTTCTTTCCCTTATCCTGTTTTTTTGCCTTTTCAATTATAGCTAACCAATCTATTGCACTCATTTCAATTCCTCCTTATGACATGAACACATACAAGAATTTGTGGGGCAACCTTCCTTACCATATAATCCAACACTAGCTAGAATACATTCTCTACAATTACTCATGTCTTATATCTCCAGTCCCCATTTATAGCCCTTTCCATGTGTTTCATATCTTCTTTCCATACTTCATGTTCACAATCATCACATAGACCTACAAATGATATTTCTTTTTTACATTCTTTGCATTTCATGTTGTATTACCACTATCTGTTTCAATACTTTGCTGTTGTGCATCAAATTTTCTTTCTTTTTCCATTTCAATTAAACTGTCAATATCTTCTTCAGCACAACCACATTGGCAACTCATATTATTTGCTTCACACCAACAATGAAGGCATAGATTAGAATTATCATATTCTATTTCTTTTTCACAGTTTAAGCATTTCCATTCTTTCAAATGTTTTATCTCCCTCTTTTGATCATATACCAACTTTCACCATTATAACCAGCACAATTTTTATAGAATAGTTCAAACCATAGTTTTCTTTCATTCATATCTTCTGGTGCATCTTGCATATAGTTGTCTTTTAATCTACGACACGCTAAATCAATCATTCTTTCTATTTGTGCATTGGTGAATGTTTGTTCAAGATAGCTTAGTGTTTTTTTCTTTGCAGTCAACCAGTGTAATTTGGGTACTTTAAATGATTTTGTCATTCTTCATCATACCTCTCATTTTCTCTATCTATTTCTTCTTGACGTTCTATATTCCATTGCTTAGCTTTCATTTGTGCAATAAAATTACCAATTTTTTCCAATGACCATCCACGTTCTAATTTTTCATAGATGAATTGTGCATATTCAGTTGAGAATCCAGCAGTTTGCATCATTTGTCTTACACTTAATCTTCCAAAATTAGACAACCCTTTGTCAGGGTTATGTGTTGCAACATACATTGTAATATATCCTAATTCCTCACTTAATGCTAGATATGGACATCCACAAGACCAAATTAAGTTATCTGCCCTTGAACATATTTGTCCTAATTCTGCTTCATTCAAAAGTTATGACCTCCTTCAACATATCTATCTCCACAATCAGAACAGAATTTTCTATTTTGATTTGATTCAAGCCATTCAGTAAGTATTTTTGTAAATTTATCTCTTTCAACATAAGAACCAAATGCACTATCAATTTTCATCATTTGTAATTTACTCATTAAATCTCTAACTTCTATGTATTCAGTCTCATTAGTTAATTGATGATTATCTGCAATAGTTAATGAATCTCTGGTAATTACAATCTCATTCTTTTTCATATTGGTCGCTTTCCTTGAATTTCAACATATGTAGTTATCAATTCTATTACCACTTTACTCATGTTGCGTTCACCAGCTAGTTGCTTGAACTTGGCTTTTAAATCGGCTGGTATGCAAATCATAGTCATTTTACCTCGTTTTTCATCTCTATCTTTACTGTTTAACTTATTTCTTAACAAACTAACTAACTTTCGTTCAACACTTGCTTTTAACAGATTTGATTTACTAGCTCTTTCAACTACAAATTGTTTTGATCTATTTTCTCTATGTTGAATTTTCTTTAGAGTTTCTTTTTCAGCTTCAGTTAGAAATGAAATGAGGTTGCAATCATTTAACTCTTGACTCAATTCTTCTTTTTGTTCCTCTTCTCTAGTTTTCCATCTGTTAAAGAATTTCAATTTGATCTCTCCCTTCGCTTACAATGTCGTTCTATATCATCTGTTAGAGATAGCAATGTATCAACTCTATCTTTATAATGTTCATATGCTCGTTTTGTCATTGTAAGACCATCACCATTATCTAATTTCCATGTCATAAAGTACATATCACCTTGAATGTGTTTTAACTCCGTTCTTAACCAATTATACTTATCCTCTATTTTCATACTTGGTTCTCTGCCCAATCACAATCTTCTGATGTGAAATTGAATTGCTTTCTAAGATGTTTTCTGACCTGATCTTGTGAAATCTGACCTTTGAATGTTACTTTTGTATTTGTTCTTTCATTGTGCCAATTCTTCTTACCATTTCTATCCTTTGCTCCACATTTCATTCTTACCCAATTTTCCATGAAACCTAGTATTTCATGAACTGCTTTAATATATGTATCAGGTTGTTCGAACTGTGGTAAGAATCTACATTCAATTGTTGTATGTTTTTCATATGGAAAGTTAAAGAACGTATATCTATCTCCTGAACCATGAATTTGTAATTCAGGTTCTAATCTCATTTTGGTATAATCCTCATGACCATCCAATCTATTAAACAATCTCTCTTGACCAGTTGAATTTAAGTTAGTTCTACCATATTGGTTTTCTTCTACTGCCCAATTTCTCATATGATCTACACATTCCCATGCAAATTCTTGATCCATTAATATTGAATAGAATCTCATATCTGTCCAGCTTGTATGAAAGTGTCCTCCACAAGTTCTATTAACATCATCAGGATAACAATTTCTAATTACTGATTCCCAATTTTTAAATGGTAATATATGCATTGGATCGGCAAATACATATTCACCTGTATGCCATCTAGAATCATCATCATCTCCATGATACTCAACTGATCCGTCTTCTCTTTGCATAATATTAGCATCAAGTGGTTCATCATACCATGTTCCTTCTAATTCAACACCTAACTTATAAGATGGATATTTTAAATTTGTTTTTGAAGGAAGATTTACTAAACAAGCTCTAGCTCCACATTCACATATTGTATTTCGTTTTGTAAACATTCTAGGTTTCAAACAATTCTTACAAAATGTATTTGTGTCTCTTATTCCTTTGTATATAATTTGGTGTGTCATTTTACTTTCTCCATTGATTTATCTTCATTTTACAATTTTCCATAAACGTATCAGATTTAGCTTTCCATTGATCTTCTCTTTGAATTATTGGACTATCTTCATTCAAATCTTCAAATGCTCCATATATACAATAGTTCTTTCGTGAACAAGTTTTACATATACAACGTGAAAAATCTGCACTTCCCAATTCTATACCTCTTTCTTTCCTATCTTTTGTTTCTTCACACAAATAACAAGTGAATGGTACTTTAACTTTGGTCAATTCTCTTCATCCATTGTTCTCTTCGCTGTTTGTCAAATGATCCCAAACCTCTATCTTGTTCTTCAAATCCTTTCTTGAAATCCTTACTGTTTATTAATAAAGATTTGATTTTTGCTAGTAGCTTCTGATCTCTTGATCCATAGAACTCAAGACCATTTGCTAATAATCTACGTGTGAATATATTACACATCCTAGAAAATTCTTCATATGTAATACTACTCACAATTTCTGTTTTCTCAAGTGTCAATCTAAATCACTCCAATAAGTTTCTGGTTCAACAGCTTCATAGTGTTCATCAAAATATTCTTGTGCATTTTCATCAAGCCAATCTTGAAAGTATCTTACTATCAAATTATTCCAAATGAATAGTTTAATCAATTTCCATACTCCATAAATCTATCAAGCATTTCTATTTCTTGTGCTTTAGCCATTGGTATTAGTCCTCTTTCCCAATCGCCACCTTCACTATCAAATCCTATTAACATTTCATCGGCTGTTTTAAATTCAGAAGCCCAGCTTATCCATTTACGATATTCTTTGAATCTTCCTTCATCATTATAAATATCACCAAATCTTTCAACAACTAAGTTATCCCATAAATGTTTCTCAATTTCAAGTGCTTCAATAACCATAGTTACTTTTGCTCTAAATTCCTGTGAATAGAGATATTCAGTTCTCTCTTTTGCTTGTTCAATACTAGTATCAACTGTAATTGTTGTTGTTTCATGATCAATAATATTTTGCATATCTTTTGTTTGATCTTCCAATTCTGCTTCTACTTTTGATAGGTTAATTGCTTTTTGCTTTTTCTTATCTTTCTTCCTTTGCTTCTTACTTTTCTTCGTGAAGTTATCTTTGTCAGGTGTAGTTATACGACCTCTACCATACCAATCACCAAATCTGCTTTCATCGTTATATCCATATCCACCCCAATGTGAATATGTTTTAGGTTCAAAGTTATCATTTGAACATTCAAGAGTTTTATCATCTACCTTTACATCACACCAACCATCTCCATATTGAAATATTCCCTTTGGCGTTAATACAATAGACTTTTCCTTAATCATTGATAAATAATTCATTCCCAAATATTTGACTAACCATGCCATAATTCTACTATCGGATAGATCACCATCAGGTATTTGTATATCTTTATCTGAAGTAGCAACTTTCATTGCCATTTCATCATAATCATGCCAAACACCATTATGAAATAGAACACCTTGTTCATCTTCACCTTTAGCTGATAAATCATCTACGCCTTCACTAATTGCAAATGGATGACATAGTGGTGTATCAACAGTTCCATGTGTGGCAATTCTAAAGTGAACTATTATTGGTAATTGCATTTTCTCTTTTTCAATTAAATCCATGATATAACCACTTGTGATATGCATACCTTTTTCCCATTTAACCTTACCATTATCAATCCATGCAATGCCACCACCATCTTTGTTTAACATTTCAGCACTTTTGAGAGTTTCTTCTTTTGGAAATCCACTATCTTTAGTGTATTTCATTATAACGCACATGATTAAGCACTCCTTTCCTTGCTTGGTGATTTTCTTCTTGTTATCTTTTTCATTATAAATTCACATTCATTTACTCTATCAGTACAAAATGTTTCCCATATCCATGTTATTGCATTATATACTAACGTTGTGTATAGTTCAAACTGTCTTGTTGATATGGGTCTTGGTATTGTTATTCTTACTCCAGTATTCAAATTAGTAGCACATAACCAAGCTATATTTGGTATTCCTGTTTCTTTCTCAAAATCAGGATTTTGAATTATATAAGTAGAACCCCAAAGCTTTAAACCATATCTTACTTGATAAGCTGGATCATATACATCATAATCTTGATCAACTAGATCAAATACTTGATCATTTGCAAATGCGTTATGATCATATGCACCTTCACAGTTGCCATTAAATGCACTAGCTCTTGACCAACTATTATATCTTGCAGTATCATCTGAATAACTCTTAAATAATGCGTGTAGAACTTTTGATTTACAAAATAGTTCAAGACCAGCTTGTGATCTTACCATTCTTACTACTGCAATCTTCTGACCTTTATTTGAAACTAACATATCTTTCATTTTAATCATTTTTATTCACCATTTTTTCCATTAGAATGACAATTTTCTTTAAACTGAATTTAATTTCTGTAATATCAGAATAATATTGTCTTTCATAACCTGTTACTGACATTTTAAGTATCCTTCCAATCCATATTGCCTGATGTTGTAACTCTTATTTTTCCACTTTTCATTTCATTTCTAAGCATATCCATAACTCCACCAATTGTTAATCCATATGTTTTAACATTTGCACGATGTCTTAGATTATAAGCTGTCAATTGTTCTTTAAATCGTAACATATATCTTTGTGCCAATTTATCAGATAAATCTATGGTATAATCATTTATTTTAACAATTTTAGATATGAATTTAAAATCACATAATCCTTTGTATTGAGTATATTCATTTAGTTCTTTTGATAGTTTTATCATTTCAAAGAACCACATACCAATATCTATTGGTTGTAATTGTGTTCCCTGTAATGAGTAGTTTTGAGTTGAAAGAAGCTGTGGATGTATGAATTTTTTATCCATTAAATCTGTTCCTGAATATAATTGATTCATCATTGCTGAAGCTGACCATTTATGATTATCCAATCCATGATTTTCCATCATCTCTCTAGTTATCAATCCTAATTCCAATGAACATTCAAGATATGGATCAGGTGAAAATCTCTTTCTATTTTCAAGTGTTTTGAAACATTCTGTTATTTCAGTTGGAATAGCAGAATACTCATGTGTTTTATAATTACCTCTTCTTATACTATTGGCATCTTCATCTTCAAAGAATAGTTTATCATTTAATCTATTCAAACTGTTTAAGAATAGTGTCATTTCAGTCATTTTATTTATAACCTTCCATTACACATAAACCACAAATTGAATGGTTATTTATAGCTGTGCAAGCATTACCATATCCTTGACATTTATCACAGTATTTCATTTTTATTCTATTTTTCAATTCATCTTCCTCACTTGGAAATGATTCATCTAAGCAATTACTACATACATTGCAATCATATTCTTTTGGAAGTATATTTCCACACATTTGACATTGCCCATGACCAGTTGCATTAGCCCTTTTATTAGCTTCACTTAACTGTTCTAAAAGGCTCATTTTACTATTGTCCTTTGGATGTTTATTTAAATCTGACATTTTAAGTATAAACTCCGTATTTTGAATCTTTACTCTTCAATTCTTGCTGTTTTATATATTCTGAAGTATTGAACCCTTTCTTGTTCTTATTTTCAGCATATAATTTCATCCACATATCAAATGAGGACATGATAAATCGTTAAATCTATTGACTCACCATTTGTCCTTTAGATATGAAACGTATAGATTCGTTCATTGTAATTTTATTCATTGATATGTCTCCATGTACCATCTGTGTTTTCATTAACAGTTTTAATACAAATATTCATAGTGTTAATTATTTCATTCATTCTATTTTCTATGTGTTTTGTCATTTCTTCAAGTATATTAAGCAAATCATTATTTTGGTTTCTTAATTGTTCCATATCAGCTCTAATATCATCAATATCTTTATCAGTATATTTATCTAACATTTTATACTGAACTCCTGCCATTTAGTATAACTAAGAGGATTACCTTCACTATCCTCACCTTTAATTGTATATCGATCATATATCTCTAAAACATGGGTGATAGTACATTGAATTAATAAATCCTTATCAAGTAAATCTTCTTCATGATCCATGTTATTTTTAAACACACAATTAAAATTATGTCTAATTATATCACTCATGGTATTATTATCAACCTCTTACCATTAAATGCATCTCTATGAACAGTATGACAACTGCCTTTATTAATAAATACATTTTTATGAATGGTATAGCAACCACCCTTACCAATACCGACATTAGTTAATTGCTTAATTACTCTTCTAACCTTAATTGGTTTTCCTCTTCTAAGGAAACAAATATTGCTGGGCAATATAATAGGAATGAGTGAATAATTGTATTTCAATCTAAATATATCATTATCCTTAACATATTCATTATATCCCTTAATCACTCTATTTATTCTCTTAAATTTATCAATATCAATAGTCATAATTGAACCATCTGTGTCCGTTTTAATTGCGTTGAGTATTTTATATAAGAGTGTGTGCAGTTCTCTTATCTTATTTAGTTCTGATTCATGATGTAATTGTATTTCTGAATTAGATAGTTGATTAATCAACTTAATAGCTTGTTTTCTTACATTAGGCTTAGTTGATCTTGTCATTTGATAGTCATTATATAATGAACCATAAATATCAGCCAATACATTAGACCTCTTAACTCTAGTTATACGTGTGTGTTTTCTCATGTGTGTACACCTTCTCGCATAACTTTTTTTGAACGCTCAAATTGACAATTAGAATTATAATTACCCATATAACAATACACTATCCCTAATACCCAATATACCACACTCTCTCGCATAACTCTTTTTTGTTGTTGTAATTGTTATATATTAATTCATTTTGTTCGTAATACATTTGTCAATTAGACAGCGCCACACCCAATATATACTTATCAATTAATTTTTTTTATATTTGCCAGATGCCGATCATGATCGGACTCTAAGTATATAAAGCGACTGATATCGATCTAGATCGCAATGTAAGTATATAAAGCGTACGACTGATCGAGATCGTTGTCTAAGTATATAAAGCGTAAAGGTCAGTTCATGCCTGAAGATCGCAAGGTTATATACTAAGCCTGAAATCCACGCCTGACCACGCCTAGTTCAAAACTGATCGCAAAGACTTATGCGAGTAAGTAATAACATGACTCTTACCAAAGAACAACAGATAGAAGCCGAGAATGACTTCAACAAGAAGTTAGCCAAACAAGAGGCATTAGTACATTGGAAAACAGTAGCCGAAGAAATCACAAGTGAAATGATTAAGCATGGTGAATATCCAAAAAGTACAGGAACTAAGAAAGAAGGAACTTACAAAGTCGTCACCGATGACAATGGTCAAATCGTAATGATCAAAAGTCATAAGTTAGACGCTGAGAAATTCATTAAGAGACTCAATGAGACCGAGCCTGAATATGAATTCAAGTTCCATTGGCAAAGTGGCATCTATCTTGAAATGAACGATAGAAACTAATCACTAGTGATTAACACTAATGATTAACAAAGCGATCGCTTTTTAGATCGCAAATCCACGCACTTTTTTTTTGCGCCAGGCATCGTCCTAGTGCGTATGGAGAAAATCCTATTTTTCGAAGTTTACTACATATATAAATCTTTCTAGCCCAAGTCTTCCTTACTTGGAGTTAAGCTGGGCAAATTAGAGTTAGAAATCCCTTCACCTACTAATGTCCCTTGTATCCTAAATATGCACCTTATAAGCTGTCTTTTTGAATGATCGCCAAAAAATTCGTTGCAAGCCACACATACGAGTTTCTCAAGTTGCTTATTTCCGATCATTATTTGCCTCATAATCCTTCATAAGTCTATCGAAGATTTTTACCCTATATTTGTGTTGTGCCTCTGTAACGTCTCCCTTCCTATCCCACTTAGCTGTGGCTAAGAACTTTTCCCAATCATCATAATGGCGTTTCCATTCCTTAGTATCTTTATACATTACCATTTATCATCACCAAACGGATCTTTTTTAATAGGCACTTTTATACGTTTCCACTTTATTGTCTTCATGACCCCATCATATACTTCCTGTTCAGTTTCTTTCATATTTCTTAGCCTTGCCTAAGCATTTACCACATAATAGGTCATCTTCATATAACGTAAGTTCTTCCACACCAGTCTTTTTCCAACACATGGTACACGCACTCATTTACCAAACACCCTACTAAAAGTTGATTTATGGCACCCACATCTACATTTCTTGTGGCAATTAACGGTTGCACAACTTGTACATTTAAATCCCAGCTTCTAACACCTCTTTTCTTATATCATTTATTTTGACTTTATTAAGGTTTCTAACGATTTTCAGGGCGATGAAAAACACGACTAACCCAAGTCCGATCAAACTCTGGTCGATGAAGAAAAACGCCGAGAAGAGCCAAGTCAGTAAAACGCAATAGTGAAACCACTTCATGTTTTTCGTGTGTGGATTAGTTATATAAATGTTTACCCTAGTAAAAAAATCGCCTTCGGCGATTAGATTAAGGAAAACCGATACCTATTTGCCCTCGATAAGACGTTGTGCGTTTATACCCATAAGCAGGTATTCGGTATGATTAACCTTTATATACTGATAATATAAACCTATTCTTCGTCTATATGTTCTTCTTTTAACTCTTTAATGCGATCTTCGGCTAGGAATGATAACTTCCAAAACGTCTTTGTAGCTTGTTTGGGAAATGACTTGTCAGTTAAATCCAACTTACCAAACTTGTGTGTAAACCAATTCAATATCTCTGTATAGTCTTCTGGCTCTAATTCTACCATATTGACCTTTAAATACTTCATAGTTAAGTATTGCCTAGCTGGTTAGTTACTCCAGTCCACCTATTTCTAGGTATGCAAACTCACACTACTAGGCAACAATATTTATAAGTAGTTCACTCTTTATCTATTTTATGTCAAGTTCAGTAGAGCATACACATGAGAACGGAATAACTCATACCCATGTAGATGGCGATAAGCCACATACACATGAGGCAGATAGCTCGAATAATACTTGTATTTGTGAAGGAAAAAGAAATCGTGGTTGTCAACTACACGGTGGTTAATGACAAAAACATGACAAAAACATAACAAAAGTTTATAAACACCTAATATAAGGAAATACATGGGTTTTGTAGATTCTGTAAAAGGATTCTTTAGATTTACTAACAAATCATATACTGAAACTACTACTAGACCTTCGATAGCACAGCCTTACATGAGTACCGATACAGGTGCTAAATTACCAATTTTTCCATTTCCTCTAATAATGATCTATGAGTTGGCTGACAACATAGATGCATTGAGAATACCAATTGAAACTCTTAATCGTGAAATATTTAAGAATGGTTTTGAAGTAGTTGAGAAATACAAGTACAAGTGTAATAACTGTGGAAAGGAATTTCAATATCAACCTCTAAAAACTGATCGACCTGACGAACAGCCATTTGAGACAAATAATGATCCTGAAGTAGCTCACCCACGTAAGAAGAAGGCAATACAGAATAAGACTGTGCCTGAAGAAATTATGTGTGATACCTGTGGATCAGAGGATTTAATTAGACCTATCCCAGAAAACAGAAAGTTATTGGAAGATATGTTGGCAAAACCAGTAAATGGAAACCAGCAAACTTTGGAAGATGTGACAAGACAGTTGGAAAGAGACTTGGAAATTAGTGATAACGCATATTTATTGGCATTAAAGAATTATTATATTGATGATAGGACAGGTCAGATTGATCATCAAAAGACACAAATAAAAGAGTATTTGCGTGTTGATCCACCACAAGTAGCTATGATAGCTGATAGTGATGGTCGTATAGGATATGATGATAAGCGTAACGCATTATATGTTTGCCCACGATTTGAACATAGGGATAAAAGACTTACAGAGCCAAAGTGTGATAGATGTGGAGCAGAAGCTCTTAAAGCAGTTATGGAAGTTAACTCTGTATATTCAATAGGAATACCACAGCCAAAACGTGTAGTTTATGGCGAAGGTGAAGTTGTTTGGAAGGCTGGTAAGTATAGACCACACCTACTTTATGGTTATTCACCAATTTATTCAGTATGGTCAAAGGCAATGTCTTTATCTCATATGGATGAGTATATTAGAAAATACTTTGATAAAATGAGACCACCAAGAGGATTATTGGTTGTAGCTAGTAGAAACTATGAAACATTTAGAAAGTCTTGGGATACGTTAACTCAACGTGCAACTGAAGACCCATACATGATACACCCACTTATGGTTGAGAGTGATAAGGGAAGTGCTGGTAACATGGCACAATGGATGGACTTTACAGGTTCTTTAAAAGAATTAGAATTTATTGAGATAAGACGAGAATTAAGAATGATTATTGGAGCCGTTTATGGCGTATTACCATTCTATTATGGTGAAACACCATCAGGATGGTCACAAGAAGGATTACAAGTAACCATTACCAATAGGGCAGTAAAATGGGGACAAGACATACTTGAAAAGGCATTTTTCTCTATAATCGCAGCAAATATTGGCGTTGAAGATTGGACTCTTAAATTAAAGGCTGGAGAAGAAACTGACAAGTTGAGAGACTTGCAAACTGATGGCGTGGAAATACAAAACATGGCAATGTTACAACAAATGGGATTTGAGATTACAAGAACACATACAGGTGAGTTTAAAGTAAGCAAAGACAGTCAGATAACAGGTGAAATGTTAGCTTTGGGCAACATGATGACTGGCGCTCAGGGAGCCAATGGAAGAGGTAACATGATGGGACAGCCACAAGAAAACAAGCAATCGTTTGAAGGTGAGCCAAAGAACTCAAGACCTAGTGATGTTGGTGGAACTATGGGTCAATCACCATCAAGTGGAAAAGGAACAAGTATGAGTAAAAAGAGTGAATACCCAGATGGAATCAATCCAAAGAACTTTGTTGTTGTAAAGAAAACTTTGCAAACAGCCGTTGACTTTCAATGGAATAAGACAAAGACTATTGAGGAATTGAGAAAAAGTGCTGGTATGACAGTAAGACAGGCAAGAGAATTAGTTAAAGCAGAATTTGAAGGTTTAAGGGGATGGGAAGATGAAAAAAAATAATAGTGTAAAGGTAAAAGATGGAGAAGTTAGAGTCTTTAAGAAGAAAGAGGAAGCCGAAGAGATACACAAAGAGCAAGTAGAACGTGTATTGAAAGAGAAAAAAATAATAACAAACGTCTATTCAGCAGATTTTTCAACCATTGATGATTCTATTGAAGAAATCAAAAAGGCAGTAAGAAAGCATGGTGTAAGTGATTATTCATGCAACAATATCTATTTGTTTTTGCAAGAAACACTTAAAAAGATAAGATTATCAGAGAAGTAGTATGCCAACTGAATTAGATACTAATGCTAATGCTAATGATTTAACAAAAAAACTTTGGGAAAAACATCAATCAAATGAGTATACTCATGTTGACAACTATAAAGAAGCTATTTGTATAAATTGTTTTAAGAGAGATGCAACATCAGCTACAATAGCAGATATTTGTGGAGATTGTGGAGGAAAACGTGGTCGTGAGCCACTACTTGCAACAATTAGCCAAAAAATGTATGGTTTATGCTTTTTTTGTGGCAAATACAAGTTTAATATCGAGCAAATTAATGCAAGATTTTGCAGAAGATGTCATAGAAGGATAGCAGATGTTACGAAAGAATACAATAAAAAAGGTGGAATGATGGGAGCTGACCCATTTTGGATTAAAATGCGTAAAAAACATGGAAAGGATTGGAAAGAGATAATGTCTAAAGGTCTTGGGAATCGGCGCTAGGAATACCCTTTCTTTTTTCTAACTTCCATTTGTTATATTCCAATAAATCAGGTGGTGTTAATAGTAATTCTAATAACTTTTGTACGTTTCCAAGCTTACTATCTATACCTTTTAGAAGTTCTTCAACATCTCCCAAAAGAACATTAAGAACCATTTTTATCCTCTAGTATGAATGTTATTCTATCACGATGTAGGTCATAGAATCTATTTTTATAATCAACTTTTATCTTACCTTTCTCTAAATTTCCATAGAACCTTCCAATTCTCATGGAAAGTTTTGGTTTTCTTAAAAATCTTGGAAAAAATTCTATCTGATCTTTCTTTATATTTAGTCTTACATCATCATATTTTACTAACTCTTCTTTGCCATCTTCCCATTCACCAATTTCACCATTACGAAAATGCACTATACTTCTTTGAAGTTGTGGTTGTTCTTTATGCATACTTGTGTTTGTTAAAACATATAATCTTCCATCATTAAGATATAAATCAAGTAATTCACATTCTCTCATTGGATCATCTCTATTTTCTGCATACAATTTGTCATAAAGTTCTAACGTTTCATACACGTAAATTGAAGTTGCCATATGAATGATTGAAAGCAAAACTTATTTATAAACCCTCGCACAAGTCAATTATGGGTAAAATGACCTGTAAATGCAAATCAAAAATGTATGGATACACAGATGGAACACATGATGTCTTTATTTGCTTTAAATGTGGAAGATTTGATGGAATCAGTAATGATGACCCAGATTTCTTGGAAAGGGTTACAGAAGACCCTGTATTCATTCTTGAATTAATTCAAGATAAGGTTCTAGTCCCTGTGAGATAAGATTCTTTAAATATCTTTAAAACACCACGTATTTATGTTAGAAATAATAGACTCACTATTCTCAGAAATAGTGATAGCCATAGCTCTTGGAAGTGGTGGAACTCTAATTGCATATTTTAGAAAAATATCATTAACACAGAAAGATTTGTGTTTAAGGGTAACTCAACTCCAAAAAGCCCTCATTATTTTAGCAACAGCCTTAGATAGACAATCTAATAGACTTCATGAAGAAGCTAATTCTGACCTTGAAGACCTAGTAGGCAAGGTATTAGATAAGGAATAAATATATATAATACCAATTTGGAGAGAATTTTATGGTAGATCCAGTATTAATAACTGTTGTCGCAGCAGTAATTGGTGCAGGTTTAAATTGTCTACGAGGATACCTACATAGAACAGATGAAACTTTCTCTGCAAGGAAATTCGCAGGTGCTTTAATCATCTCTACATTCGCAGCAATAGCAATAGGTCAAACTATCGCTACTGAAGGAATTGGAGAGATTGGTTTGGTCTTAATAGGCTTGACTACTGGTTTCGCAGCCGATTTCGCTATAACAAAAGCAAAGAAAGATTAGGAATAGGTATTATTTTACCCCCCTTTTCCCCCTTTTTTATAAAAACTTTATATACAAATGATGTTTATTTTAAATGATGGAAGATAAAGATTTATATTTCAGTACCCTTGTCACGAAAGCTTTACACCCAATTCAAGGTGATGACAGGTTTTTTGAGGGATATTTAACTGTCGAAGTTAAGGATAAACAGGGTGAAATCACAGTAGTTGATGAGTTAATTAAGGTCTTACCTATTTGGATGGATAGAGGAGCACCAATAAGTGATACTCATAGTAATCGTATAATCGGTAAGGGTATTAGTTATGCTCAAACAGTATACAAGGATACACAGGGTCTAGAATACCCAGCAATAAAAGTAACTGGTAAAATACATAAAAACTATGAATTAGACGATGAAATTTGGAGAAAAATCAAATCAGGTGAGTATAAGGGTATGTCATTTGGTGGAGCCACAAAGTCAAATAGAACACCAAAAGTAATGAAAGATGGTTCTGTTGCATATGAATTAAAGAATTTAGAACATTATGAGGTTGCAGTTTGTAAAGATCCAGCAGTTCCTTTGGCAGTAATTACCGATTTTAACCCAATTGCAAAGGCAATGGCTGGTAGTGCTGAACAGAGAGAAGATGGAAAAATGGTCATACAATGTGATAAATTTGGATGTTATGTTGATAAATTTGCCAATGAACAAATGCACGTACAAGGTCAAAGAGGATTAGGTCATGATCATGCGTATCATCAGAACTCAGGTATATCTTCAGGTGTTCAAACCACAGAGGTAAAAGACAACCAAACCACAGAAATAAAGGATACCAACTCAGATAAAGAGAGTGAGAGAGATAAGGAAGGTAAACAAGATCCAAGCACAGATGGAAACAATCATGGTATGTATAACCAAAATGTTGACCCAGATACTAGTAGTAATCGTGTGGGTTCCGATAAGGATGATATTAAAAAATACTATTTTTATGATAAATCAGGATATCAAACAGAGGATGGAAACACTCAAATGGGGGCTCCGAGTAGGGGAGATAAGGATACATATAAAGATAACGAAATATATATAAACTCCAAAAAACCAAGATCCAGTAATAACATGGCAGAAGAAGAAGTAAATTCCAAAGAAAACGAAGAGAACGTTGACGAGGAAAAAACTGAAGAAGAAAAGGTTGAAAAATCTTTTCAAGAAACTGTAAAATCTAACATGGAAGTTCTAACTGATGTAATTACGTCATTAGCCGAAACCCAGAAAAGTGTTGAGACAACATTAGGTGGTATCGACAACAGATTGAAAGCATTAGAGACACCAACTGATTTGCCTTTGAAACCAAAGACTTCTGATAAAGAAGACGTTGGCGCAAAGACAACAGTACCAGATGACTATCAATCAAATTCAAGACAAACCAGTCTTACATCTGATCAAGAAGCATCTGACGGTGAAAAACACCCTGACAAAGACGAGGGAGGACTAAAAATGCAAGAGAAAGCAGATCATACCTTCAGTACAGAAACCCCAAGACCATCTGCATTAGTAGAGAAATCATTGAGTGAAGATTATTCACCAATCTTGAAAGATGCAAGATCACAAGGTTTCGAAGGACTTTCCCAAGTAGCTCGCGATATTCTAAAAGGAAAATACTATCAACCAACACCAGAAGAGGTAGGTCAGTTCTAAAATGGTTCAAATACGAACAATTGACGAACTAGAAGCTCAATACTATGGCTATAACCGTAACCTCCTCCGTAAAGCAGATGCACCAGTAACAACAAGTACAGCAGGCACATTTAACGCCATCTTTGGCGCTTATGCATGGGCTCAACTGAACTTAGAAGCCAACGCCTTTGGTATCTTACCAAAGTATCCTTGGGACAAATCTGGATGGAGGGTAATTACAAGTAAAGCCGTATTAAACACCGAAAACTCGAACACCGCATTAGGTGGAACAGCAGAAGGTGGATTGATAGCTGAAACAACAAAGCCAGTCTTACAAGAGATTGACGTTAGACCAAAGACAGCTCAGTTACCATTTAGTGCAACTGAAGTTATGGAATGGCTAGCAACACACTCTAAAGACGATATTTGGGGAGGTCTTGGATCACTCCGATTATACATGGCAGTTCAGCACAAAGAGTTCTTAAACCGTATGCTTCTTGCAGATGTTGAAGGAACAATCACAGGTTCAGGTACAAACGCTGGAACAACCGACTTTGAATCACTTGACAGAATAGTGTCAAGTAGTGCAGAGGAAGATGCTCTAGGAGCCAGTACAACTGGTTCATATGACCCTTGGGCTGCAAATGCAACTATCGATAGAGATAGTGGCACCGATTTTGATAGTACAGTCGAATCTGCTTCAGGTACAATAGGAACAAATGGCGTACTAACTGACGACACTCTAAGAACTTTCTTACGAAAGATTAGAATCGCAGCTGGTAAAGACCCAAACGTGTTCTTAGGTTCCCACGAAGTTTATTCCGAAATACAAGGTTTGTATATGCCTTCAGTCAGGATTCCAAATCCTTACGGTGAAAGCTTAGTACAGATTGATGTAAACGGAATACAAACATTCAAAGGAACAGGTGTCGGAATTCATGTAGATTCCATTTATGGAATACCATTCATTCCATCAAAAGACGCTCCAAGCGACTCTGGTGATGCATCAGAAATCGGAAGATTATTCGCATTGGACACTAGTGATGCAGAAGGATATGGTTATCCAAGAATCGGAATACAAATCGCAATTCCAACCGAATACTACGAAGCAACTAGAAGATCAGCAGGATATCCATTCATCAACAATGCATTTGTTGAGAAAGGTGTATTCAGAACTATGGGCGAGACAGTATGTCGTCACTTCAAATCACAAGGCAAGATTAGAGATATTAAACTTTAGAAGTTTAAAGATCAGAAATCCAATACCTAAAACCCTTTTTTTTATTTTTAATACTTAAATTCAACTCCCTCATAGACAAATTAGTGAGAGTCAGAGCCTTACACATTCTTGTGCGTTGGAGATGTAAACAACGTTAATTAATTCCCCCTCTAGTGTAAACTAGGGGGTTATCTTTATATAGAACTATTCTGAGAATTATATATGGCTTTAACAATCAGCACATCAGATTGGACAGCTGCTAATGTGAGAAAAACTTTATCGTTTCAATCAGCATTAGTATCTAAGCTACGAATATATAGTATCAAAGTCACCTTCGGTGCTTCTGATAACTATGTAACCAACGGAGTGTCAGCCGACCTCAAAGAGGGAAGAATCTCTACACTCGTTGCTGTAATACCAACGTATTCAAACTGTTTACAAGAAGTTAGATATGACAAAGCAAACGAGAAAATCCAACTATATAATGTAGGTGGAGGAGCAGAGGCTAAATTTGTAGAGGTTACAAACACAAGTTCAACTTGCAACTCTAAAATATTCGAGTTTCTAGTCATAGGCTACTAGAGTCCAAAACAGCCGTTTTTTTTTCTTTTAATAACGAATAACTTTATATATTCGTGAATCATTCATAAAACATGGTAGAATACAATCACAATATCGTATCATTCAATTCTGACCTAGCCATAAAAGGCGACCATGGTGTAGTCGTTGCAGTTTTCTGCACAAAGGCTGGTGGAAGTGGGGCAAAATGTGTCCTAAAGAATGGAGGCTCTGGTGGAGCCACAGAATTTACCATTTTTGGTGAAAATGTAGCAAATTACCAAGACATTAATAGAAGATTTGAGAGTGGTATCTATGCAGATATTACAGGTTCAGCCGAATGGACTGTTGTCTTTAAGTAAATTTAAATACATACTAAGTTTATATATTACATGGCTACAACTTACTGCTCAGTCGAAGATGTATCTGATTTTCTCAGAGTCCCCATTACTGCTACTAGTACTCCTAATAAAACACAAGTTGAGAAGATAATTAATAGGAAAGAGGGCGAATTTGAGAGAAGGACAGGTCATGCTTGGCGAAGTAAAAAGGTTACAAGAGAAATTCACAGTTTACCACTACTTTATACTTTTGGATGGGGAACACCAATTTTCCTTAGACACAGAAGAATATATGACTTAGATGCAAGTGAAGGTGATAAGGTAGAAATTTGGGAAGGTGCTAGTGCAACATGGAGAGATATTGTATCAGATCAACAATGGTATGATATTGAATACGAGAGAGGTTCTATCCATTTAAGAGGATTTTTGTTTTCAATTTTAAGAAAAAATAGGATAAGGGTTACATACAGATATGGTGGAGAAGAGTTTGCTGGTGATACAGTTATCCCAGAGGACATTAATGATTGTGTTATAAAGATGTCGGCTATTGATTTAATGAATACGAGTTTCAGAATGGATGAATTGCCAACTGGTGGAATAAACTCTCCTTCAGAATCAAAAAGAATGTGGCAAGAAGACATAGAGAATTGTATACAAAATAGACGAGAAGTATTTGTTATCAGTCCATAATGGGTCTTAAAGAACTTGCCAAGAAGATTTTTCTTGTAAAACCTAAACGAGTAATAAATAAACTAAGAAGTCGTAATGGATCAGCAAGATTGAGAGTTGGAGATAAAACATTTGAAAGAATGGAAACAGATAAGGAAGTTCAAGAGATAGTGGAAACAGAGGGTATACCAACAGTTGAATATGATGTCCCAGATGATGTTGGTCATGTTGATTTTGCAGATGGTATAAGTGAAGATGAAGAAATAGCAATGATTTTAAGTATACAAGAAGCTGACAAAAAATCATATGAAGACCCAAATGATGAAGAGATGGATTACATTTATGAAAAAAATGATAAAAAACCACATAAACAATACACTACTGGTAAAGCAGGGGGATATGGTTTCACTTCTTCAAAAGATAGAATAGCCCACCCTGATGCTTGGGAAAGGGCATATTATCCAGCAGGACAACCAGCAGAAGGAGGTCAATGGGGTAAAAAACCAGATATAGGAAGAATAAAACAATGGGTAGAAGATGTAAAGTGGGCTGGAATGGATGATGTTGAACTTAAAGAGGAGTGGATGGGTTTAAAAAAAAGAAGTGCTGATAGTAAAAAAGAAAGTGGAAGTAGGGCATTTAAGAAAACAGCATTTACAACAAAACAAAGAGAAAATCTTTTGGATAGTGAAGCGTATATGGTAGCAAGAAAAATTTGGTATGTTGGTAGAAAACCATCATCTATGAGTGATTGGGAATGGAATGAACATACGAGAGGTATGAGACCACCAGAGGGAAGTTTTGGTGAAAATGATGTATTCGGAGATTTTCCATATGGCAAAACTTATGTATACAAGTCAGGTAAGTGGGAATAGTATGGGAATAATGACTTATGATGCAGTTGAAGAGCTTAAATCCCTGATTAAGACAAAATGGTCAAGTATTAGACCACCAAGTGTTAACGCTGTATGGGATAAAAGAACTGTTGGTTTTATGGATGACCGAAGAGACCAATTAATAATTCACCCAAAAAATGAGATAATTAACTACTTTGGTTTGGGCGGTTCAAACTATTTTCATGAACAAGTCTTGGAATTGGAAATAAGAACATATAGGGATATTAAAAGACATAATGAGGTAGTTAAGAAAGTAGTTCAGGTCGTTAAAGATAACATCACAGGTGATAATTATACAGATTTGAGGGTTATTGGGTCATACAGTAGAAACTATATGTATCGAAATATGTATTCATATATACTCACACTTTCGATGAGAGAGGGCGACCCCACGTAATCTTTAAATAGGTTTTAGGTATCTTTTATATTATGGTAGTCTATACATCTGGTGGAAGTTCGGTTCATTATGGATTTGAAGCAGTAACAGCATTTGGAACACCTGTTCTCACGAATAGTAACCACTTAACAACACCAAAAACTTTTGGATTAAATACTTCTGTTAACAACCTTACAATAGGAACTAACAGAATTGAATTAGCACAACTTGGTCAAGTAGAGCCAACTGCATACGCATATGGTCAACAAGCAGGAACTTGTTCTGTTGGATTTACATATGATGATACAAATTCTCAAGATATATTCCAATCTATTTATGGAGCACCAAGTGGAGATACAAGTGCTTGGATTTATCCATCAGGTAGTACAATACCAGCAGAGCAAGGTACTTCACCAGCAGTTATAAATTCATTAACAGTACAAGTTGATCAAGAATTATTAGGTGTACATGATTACACTAATGGAACAAGAAATACAACAGCAACAAGACTTAGAAGACTGTTAAAAGGATGTGTAGTAACAAGTTTAGGTATATCAGCTTCAGTAGGAGGAACCGTAGAAGGTAGTGCTGAAATGGTATTTGGAAAGGAAGAAGTTGCCACAAGTGATTCAGCAGCAGATACAGGTAATAATGCATTTGTTGATCAAGTAGCAATTACTGGTAAGCCATTAACATTTGCACATGGATCATTTAAATTATCTGACGGAACAGGATTAAGAACATTGGGTGAAATTCAATCAGTTAATTGTTCATTTGGCACAAATACAAACCTACTTTATGAATTAGGTTCACATTATTCTGTTGATGCATTTAGACAAGTATTTGACATTACAGGTTCATTCAATACAACATTTAAAGACTTGCAACATTTACATCACCTATTAAACCAAGCTAGTAAAAGTGTTAATCAAGATGGTGTTTCAGATGGAACTGTTAAAAGCACAGATATAGCTAGTGGTACTGATGCTAGTGTAGGAGCAGAATTAGCTTTCACAAGTGGAAACAAACATATTACAATATCATTAAGTGGTGTAACATTTGATTCTCATGCAATAGACGGATTAGTACCAGTACAGCCTGTATTTGAGACATTACCATTTAAAGCAAAGGCAGCAAGAGTAGTAACAAGGACAGCATAAGGTTTATTAAATCCAAATCAAGTTTTATCCTTATGGTAACAAAGACTGTTAAAATTAAGTATAATGGTGAAGATTCAATTGTTGAATTTTCTGATACCCTAACATTTGGCGATGTTGAGGATTTAGTTGAGAAAGCAGTTGACCTATCAGATGTAACAAAACCAAAAGTGAATTTGAAGAATTATAGGATAGAACTTTTGACAAAAGTTATAACAAAAGCACCATTTAAGATAAATGATGTTGCAACAATAGAATTAATGGATAGAAATATTGTTCAAAAAATACTCAAGGAGGTGTTGATTTACCACCCTTTAGCAGATTATATCGAGGATTGGATGGAGACCTTCCAGCCAACAGGCAAGATATAAGTCAAGAAAATAGAGAACAAGTGTATTATTTATGTGCATCTCAATTTGGTTGGGATAAAGAAACTGTTGATAAACAACCAATAGATTACCTAAAAGGGTTAATGAAAGCATACATAAAGGCAAATAAACAGGATTCAACAAATCAACTTAAGAGTAAACTTCCTAGAGGGATGAGGAAAAACTTTTAATACTGATGTGAGACTTATATAATATGGAAACCAGCCAGCAAGAATCTAACCTAGATAGACTTCTGAAGCAGATAGAAGATGGCACTTCATCACTAGGAAAAATGAATAAGCAGTTTGTTGAATTTACAAAAGTTCTTCAGCCATTAATAAAAGCTGAAATGCAATCTCTTAATTCACAAAAGGAACAAAAACAGCTTCACACATATCAGAAGGCTTTACTAAAAAAGAAAAATGAATTTGATGCAATAGCTGTTAAACAATTACAAGAAACTATAAAGCTACGACATCAAAATACGATTGATGAAGAACGAGAGCATGGTCAACAGGTAAGAAGAAATATTGAACTTAGGGCAGCAATGGAAAAAACCACTGGTTCATTCTCATTGTTTACTAATATGTTGGGTGGAATTGGAATGAAGTCGGCAGCAGGAAAAGGTATTGGTGGTATTATGGCATTTTTTGGGGCAGCACATAAAAGAACCAGTATGCAAACAAGTATGAGTGAAAATCAAAGTATACTAAAAACGATTGGAGAGTATACTGGATTAGATAAGACTTTGGCTGCAAATAGTGGAAATTATGATCTAACACAAAAAGCCATTAAATCAGGAGGATATGAGCAAAACGAAGAAAGATTTATGCTATCACGTTTAAGAATGATGAAGAAAGCACAAAAAGAAATTGATAGTGATTCAGCAAAATTGCAAGAGGGAGCATTATTTGGTGCATTAAATAAACATCCATTACTAGCAAAATTGGCTCAACACAAGTATTTTGAAAGGATAGCAAAATGGGCTGATGAAAACAAGGGAGGCATTGCAATATCACTTGTAAGTATGGGTGTTTTTATTGGTCTTCTTAAAAAAATGCTTGACACTTCACCAATGCTTGGAAAAATGTTTGAGATGTTTAAGTTAATGTTTGATTTAGTTTTAAGACCATTTGGTGATATGATAGGATTCTTCCTATTACCTGTCTTAAAAGTAATAATGAACGCAGTTTTACCTTGGTTCGCAAAAGTTTATCCAGTCTTAATCAAATGGGGTTTGGAAATGGGAACTCTACTCACAACTGACTTTGGAGCATTTCTCGGAAAGATTGTTGAGTATTTAGGTATAATAGCTGGTATACTCCCTGCTTCAGCAGATGAGAGAGGAGCATTACAATCAACAGCAGTAGGTGGTTTGGCTGCCACAGCAGGATTGGCTGTTGGAGGAAAGTGGGCATTGGGTAAATTAGGAGCGAAGGCAAGTCAAAAATGGGGTGCTTCAGGAGCCGTAGCTCAGTTTGGTCAAGTTGCAAAAAAGATTGGATGGAAAAATCTTGCAATGTTTGGTGCCAAAGGAGCTTTAAAAGCAATACCAATAGCTGGATGGGCTTGGTTGGCAGCAGAGGTTGGACTTGGAGCTTTAAAAGCAATAAATCCCATTGCATATTCAGAACTAAGAAAAAATGCAGAGTGGATGGGAATGGTGAGAGATTTTGTCTTACCAGAACATACAATACTTGAAGGATATGGAGCTTGGGCTAAAGGAGAAGAAGGAACTCATACAGGTTTATCAGGCTCAGTAGAAGGATCACATTTTGTTGATGAATATACTACATATAATTTCTATGGTGTTGATACACAAACTAGTGTTGCACTTGTTCAAGAATCATCATTATTAGCACAACAAAAAATGAAGGATAGACTTAATTTAGAAAGGGATACGAGGTTTGGATAATGCCAACTACATTTACTTTAACAAGAATAGATGGTGAGGGAAACACTTTAACATATAATGCAGATAACTTTGTAAGAATATCTGTTGATCTTTCTACACCACTAGCACCAATGGCTATACCAATGCAACCATCAAATAAGACAATACTTATCAAAACTGATGGTAATACCACAAGTGTTTCGATTTCATGGAAGCTTAGAGAAACAGAAGCCACAACAGCAGGGACAGCAAGTAATGGTTTTACATCAACAGGAACACTTACCGAAAGGTCAGGTTTAACACCACCAACACTTACTAGTTTGAACACACCTATTAAAATAATTGATTTTTGGGATAAATTTTTTAGTGCATTAACACCAGAAGATAAATTTCAATTAACTCTAACTGGTGGAGACCCAATGTTCGGAATTTTGCAAACTGTTAATTTCTCAATCTCACAGCAATCACCTGTCGTTTGGGAAGGAAATATACGATTTGTCAAGGGAGATGTTGCAGCAGGTATTCAAGAAGATTTGGCAGAATCAGATTTCGCTAGTATTCTAGACTCACCTGTAAATGCAAATGGTCAAACTACAAGTGATCCAAAGATCAAAATAACAAATCTTAGAACATTCTATTTACCAGTTGATACTGCAATAACAGGTTATAGTATAAAGTTTAAAAAATCTTCTGATAATGGTTGGACAACAGCTACAAATGCAAACACGCCAAGTGATACTGATGGAGAAGCATATGCTGTAACTGGATGGACTACTAAATCAGCACAGAATGTATTCTTAAATGTACCAGAAAACGCAACATATGATGTTAAAATAGCACCAACAGTATCAACAGGAATAGAACAGCAATATACAGCAGTAGAAGTAGTAACGGTGGTTTAGTTGGTAGGTGTTACAAAGGATGAGATGAATCAGATTCGTGTCATTCACGAAAGAAGGGATAAAGACGGTGGTAGTAATTACAAAGTACAAAGAAGTTTATTACAAGTAGATTCTTTAGAAATAAACAATCAGGGAAGCAAGGCAGCAGATTACGCTAAAATTCACACAAGATCGAAATTTCTTAATTTTCAAGGTAAAAGTGTGTCTGGTGGTTTGAAAAATGGTGATGAGATAGCAGTTGTAATAGATGATGTAGACACAACCAATTTAGTAGGAGCATATAATTTTTATTTTAATTTAAGAGATGAGAGTGGATATAATATTGATGGATACATGAATGGTGGAACAGAAACATATGGAATACAGAGGGATGAAGATTCGAGATTTCAAGGTCATAAATATCTTGATGGAGCAGATAATAGTATGTCAGTAAAATTAGTACAGTCTACTCAAGAAGCTAATGCAAATGTAATAAATTTTAGAGCTGGTTGTGAAATTCAATTGATGATAAAAACACCAGCCACTCTTTCATCAGGAAGACAGGTAATATTTTCTAGGTTGGATAATAGATTTGGTATAGAAATTGGTATTGAAAAACTAAGTAGTAAATATTATATGTTTTGTAACACAAGAACCGATAACTCAAAAAGCGATAGTGTATCATATGATGCAAAATCAAACTATGACAGTAGTAATAACGCAGATCCAGATGATGATCTTGAAGTTAATCTTGACAAAGAATATTTCATAAGAGTTCATAGACTTCATGATGATAGAATGATTGGTAATCCATACCATACACAAGAGACGTGTAGATTTAACATGACAATAGAATCTAATGAGGCAACATTACCAGCAACAAAAGGGCAACAGAACTTTTTACACCACCACAGTAATAATGATCTAGATGATTTTGATGAAATAAAATTCATGGAGTATGGAGCCCATGACAATCCTAACACAGTAATTCCAGCATTTTTTATGTCAAATCAGGCAGGTGGAGAAAATTTTAGGGGAAGGTTATATGGTGCAAGAATTTATACAAAGGCATTAGAGGACTGGCAATGGACAAGAGCTTATAAACGCCTTGTTCCAACAAATACAATGAAGTTTGCAGGAAAGATTGATAGTGCAAATCTTGGATGGGATGGAACATCTGAAGTGGTTGTTTTAAGTTATGGTAAATTATTACTTCATACTGAAATTGATGGTCAATTATTTACTGATGCTGATAGTTCAATAATTAAAGATCAACGATTAGAAACAACTATTGAAGATATAATTACAAGATATAATGCAACCAAAGTTGATGTTCAAGGCGCAGGCACAGGTCATTTAGGAAAAGATGTGAAATTTCAATGGATGTTTTCTAATGAGGGGTATATTTCTAATTCTGGTGCTACAACTGGAAATGAATATAAGAATGAAGATGATTATACAACAACTGGATCAGGGGCAAAAAATTGGAAGGATATTGATCATGCTGATCATAAATATAGTCCAAGACATATAATGTCATTAGTACCATCTGGAAGTATTTTAGAGTATTGTAGAATTTTGGCTATTCTTGGTGGTAAAGAATACAACACAGCACAAACAGCATTTGAGCATTTTAATGGTGCAGATCAATTCTTTGTGTTACCACGAAAGGTTCTAGTTTTTGAATCAAGTGATATTGATAATCATTGCTATCTTTCAACAAGTAGAGATTGTAAAGCACAGAACTTGGGTAATAATAGTTCAAAGGTATTTAATGATGTTACTGTATTCGGAAAGGGAGAGGTGGAATCAATGAAGGTGGGTTTACCACAAATACAGGAAGGTGGAACCTATATACCAACATTACCATCAGGAACAGGACAGAAGCAAATAGTTGGTGTTCAAGTTTTCCGAACATTAGGAACTGGAGTTAGAGATGACACATATGGTGAATTAGTAAGAGCAGATGGTGTAACAGCTAGTTGGGCTGATTATGAATGGGATGGTAATAGGTTTAGATTTAATAAAACTTTTGATAATACTGGTGGTATAAGAGATTCTCAAACTACTGGAAGTACTGAGATAATCTTAGGTAAAGATGGATACTATTATTCAAGAATTGGTGTTATTATTCAAGGAAGTAATTCTGCTATTGGTCAAACCATTGATACCATTAGGTTTTGTATGAAAAAGGTTGGAGACCCAGATGGAACTTTTCAATTCAGAGTATATGACTCTGATGGTGATCTTGTAGCAAAGTGTCAACCACAGCCTGTATCGGTGGGTCAGGGATATGATACTAATGCTGGTGGTGGAATACCAACTTCATATACTGATGGTAATGGAGATATCCAATATGTTACACAAAATATAAACGAAGTAAATGGTGTATCAGCTTCAACATATACAATACAAGAAGATGATAGATTTGTTTGTGAATGGGTTACTGGCACTTTAAATGATACTAATAACTATATTAAAATGAAAGAGGATTCTGCTCATTCAAGTACAAAGGAAACAACTCGTTATGGTACAGCTTCAAGTAATCAATGGAATGAAAGTAGAAATAATACAGTTCTCTTTAAATTAGAAAGGGCTGTTGGAGTTGGTAATAATAGTCTAGAAATTATTTTTCACTATCTAAACATGAACTCTTATGACGATGTTGATGGTGATCATGCTTCAAAAGACGAGGAAGGCACTTTATTTAAAAGAAAGCATGAAGTCAGTATAAAAGAAATTGGGTTACGTACTTTGGCTGTATATGTTCCACAAATGGAAGATATTAACACAACTGCTTCATTATGTAGAAGAATGTTAGCTTCTAGTGCTGAAGCCAAAGATCGTGTTGAAGTTATAAATCCAAAAATATCAATAGGATTTAATGTAGGAACAAAGGTAAATCTCTATTCAGATGCACATAATATAAAGGGAAAGGATTATGTTGTTCAAGCGATAAAATATAGTGTCCCAGAAATGAAAACTTATATACAATTAGGTGAACATAACTACGACTTTTTGGATAAAATGGAGGCAGCACTACAATATATAAGGGCTCAGGAAAAAACAGGTGAGGAAGGTAATAAATTCCCATTAGTAACACTTCAAGGAATAGTACCAGCACCATGATAGAAAAATCTTTAAATACTACAAATGTGAAGGAATATTAACATGATTACATTAATAGAAGGAAACGGAAATACAATCCCAGAAACCATTGATCCAAAGAACAACATATGTGTAGTTCTAAAGAAAGATAATGGTTCAAAACATTGGTTTTATGGTTCAAATATAGTCACAAATGACGGAGATATTTATTATGCAAAGAGAGCTTGTGGAGAATCACCAGCTTCAAATGAGAACTTTGGAGCAATTGCAAGTGGAGCAGGAGCAACCTGTATTCTTCAAAATCCATCAAGTGCAGATTCATTAGCAAAAGCTGATGCTTATGGTCAAGTAAGTAACCCAATTGTAACAAGTGGAGCACAGAAAGATTGTACTAGTGCATACCCAAAAACAAATGATGGCGACTCTGATAACACAGGCGCTGGAACTGACGTTGTAACATATAAATTTGCATGGACTACTTCACAGATTGATACTAGTTCAGGTAACGCTATTACAGGTGGATGTATTGTTGATAAGGCAGCAACACTTGGAGGTAGTATAAAGATTTTAACTCACTGGAACTTTTCAAGTCCAGCCAGTTTCCACAAAACAAGTACAGATACTCTGACCTTGTACGTAAACCACACAATGAATGGAGTATAGTCTCTTGACTATGACCATGAAAGGGGTCTTTAATCTCTTAGAACGAATTAACCTTAGAGTAAGTGGTAGATCAGGTTTAGACGATAAAATTCAATTCAATGAAAAAATTAGTTTCAAACTTACTAGTGATAATGGAGATGTAACAAATGGCTCGTAAAGCACTATACAAACACGCAACACAAGTAAATACTAGTTCATACCCAGATGATGGCACATCACCTGTGGGTTCTAATGAATGGAATGAAGATCCAGATCCACAAGGAATGTTAGGTGTTACACCAGCTAACGCAACAATTACAATAGCAAGTGGTGTGGCAACAGTCACAGATACAGTCACAGTAGTGGCAGCAGAATCAGGCACATCAGATACTTTAGATAAACTAGCTATTGCAAATACAAATCAATATGATTTGATATACTTATTTGCAGATACAGGTGATACTATCACATTAACAAATACATCAAGTCCATCAGCAGATGGTCAAGTGGCAACAATAAGTGGAGCCAATGAAACACTATCAGTAACAAAACCAACAATACTAATGAGAAAAGGAAATTATTGGTATGGATATGGTGGAGGAACTGCAAGTGATTTAGATACCACTAATTTTGCAGCCTCAGCATTAGTAATCGAATCCGAAGGAATTAGTTCTAATGATAATGATACAACAATACCAACTTCAGCAGCCGTAAAAGATTATGTAGATTCAACTCCAGTAGGAGATATCACTTCAGTAGTATCTGGTGATGGTCTTACAGGTGGAGGTACAACTGGAGATGTAACAATAACCGTAGTTGGAGGAACAGGTATTACAGCAAACGCCAACGATATAGCAATAGATTCAACAGTAGCAACCCTAACAGGTTCACAAACATTAACCAATAAAACATTAACAGCACCAACTCTTACAACCCCAGCTTTAGGCACACCAGCAAGTGGAGCATTAACTAATTGTACAGCAATACCATCAGCACAATTAACAGGTACAATAGCAGATGCTAGGATGCCTGATTTAACTGGAGAAGTTACCACATCAGCAGGCGCAGTAGCAACAACCATAGCAGATAATGTTGTAGATGAAGCAAATCTTAAAGTAAGTAACTCACCAACAAACGGACTTTTCCTACAAGCACAATCAGGTAATACTGGTGGATTAACATGGGCAAGTGCAGGTGGAGGTTCAACACTATTTCATAACTTTGCAAACTCAACAACCACATCTTATGCAGGTCAATCAGGTGAATCACAAACACTTGGTACAGCCGTTGGATCACTAGCAAGTGGTTCAGGTGACAGAGATGTTTATATCAGAAAGATAGATACAAACAATGAAGGTATCTTTACTGTTATTCATAAGAACGGTGCATTAGTAGAAGTACAGATAGGTTAGGTTTTTTAGATATGGTAGAATATCTAGACGGTGGAAGGATTCAAGGTAAAAGCACTTCATTAACACCAGCTGGATCAGTTACAGGTTGGAAGTTATTAGATAGAAATAAACTAACCAGTAGTTCTGGTAATTATGGTGTTACAGGTTTAGATAATAAAAGATACTTGATGGTATTGGTAAATAATATCAATGCAGGGCAAGTAGAAGGTGATTGTCTTAGATTTAATA
>VTLG01005691.1_pt1 | contig 56578 bp, 51 predicted proteins | sample 4694571 | NCBI WGS metagenome assembly VTLG01 (sample SAMN12604809, study PRJNA352737) | marine metagenome | biome: ENVO:00000447; feature: ENVO:00000209|ENVO:00000569|ENVO:01000036; material: ENVO:00002151; isolation source: viral sequences binned using virsorter ... | reverse complement strand
CACTACCAGAGAAACCTGGGTTACCTGTGCCTGATGGGTCTGTGTTTACTGTAGGAGGTGCTTCTGATAAGAATGCTCTCTCCTCTCTTAAAAATCTTTCTTGGTTTTCTAGAAGTTGTGCGGTAACCGCCTTTCTGTGGTTGTCGGTGATCTTATCTAATCCTTCAGCCTCAAGTAGTGGTTGCCACTTCTTCTGGAGTTGTCCAGAATTAAACATGTTGTTTTCCTTGTTGAATTGGGTTTAAGTTTTTACGATTGGAACTTAGTCACAGCCGCAAGATATGCCTCCATCGCTGATGAATGCTCCACAACGGGTGCTTCTTCCGAGATGACTTCTGAGGTCTCAGATACTGGTTTCTTAGCAAAGTAAGATTCCTTCAGTGTATCGAGTTGTCCTCTGTACTGTTCTTCACTCTCAAACTCAACTCCTTTTGATAGATCTGCTAACTTCTCTTTCTGTGAAAGTGCAAGTCCTTCAGATACTTCGTCAAGGATATTATCGGAGACAGATACTGATAGACGCTTAGTCAAAGCGACGTTACTATCAATCTGTTCGTTGAGTTTTGTCTCCATTTCATCTAATTTAGTGACCATTGCCTCTAAGACATCATATTTTTCTTCAGGGATGTTTACATAATGTTCTTCAAAAAGTCCCTTGAGACCAGTCATAAAGGATTCAGAGAGTTCCCCTCTGATTCCAGTTTCTACCTGAAGAGCGTTCTCAGTGATCCACTCTTCCGCAACATAGTGCAGGTAGTTGTCTACTCTTTCTTGAAGTTCAGACTTGAATGCTGTAATTTCCTCTTGGATATAAGCATCATAGCTTGCTTCAAGATCTTCTTTAACTGCTACAATTTTAGATTTTACAACAGCTTCAAAGATTGATGTTGCTTTTGTTTTAAATTCGTTGGAAAGTTTTTCACCTTCAAACAATGCATTTACATCATCTGATAAATCGATTTCGATTTCGGTTACTTCATTCTCTGGTGCTTCAGCAACGACTTCCCCTTCTGTCTCTGCTTCTTCGTTAGCACCTCTTCCATAACCAGATGACTTCATGCCATCGGCTTGGTTCCCTAACGGACCGTCCATTTTGACTGTGCCAGCAGTACCTTTAGTCTGTGGGTCACCTGCTTGAGCAAATTTTGCTGATGGGGTTTTCAGCTTGTTGCTATTGTCGTCAGGTTTACTGTTTGTAGGAGTAGGACCACCTAAGTCCTCGTATCCTGTTCCCCCTGCGTCGGGTACATAATCTGGAGTTTTTGGCATTGGGTCTGCGGGTTTAGCACCCTTAGTGACCTGGTTCTCCATCTCATGTAGTTCGCTGTTTTCTGCGGTCATTGTAGCCAGTCCGTATTTCCTAAGAATTTACTGTAGTTATTTAGACAATTTATAGATTTGATATAAACTTTTGGAATAAACCAAGCTTGTGCTCCTCTAGTTTTTTCTGATCTACGAGTGTATTTATTGTAGATTTTATAGCGGTTACATTCTTTTCACGCAAAACGCTACCTTCCCATACCCATTCTTTACCTTCCATAACGCCATCTACAAAAGCGTCTGGTGCTGATGGGTCTGCCACTATATCGGCAGCAGTTGCAAGCATGAAGTCTTCGCCAACATAAGAAATACCTTCTTTGTTTACGATAGATCCCATACCTCTTGATGATACACCGAGTTTTACACCAGAGTCTAGAAGAGATTCTGCTATCTTACCCATAGGTGTGCTCAAGATTTGTGCTTTACCCACAAAGTTATTACCCTCTTGAGTCAGAGAGCATATCTTATGTGATACACGATCAAGGTTTATTTGTGGTCCGTCTGGATGCCCTAGTTCTCCTAGTGCACGTCCTTTAGATACGAACGCTTCATTGTATCTCTTTACCTCATTCATCATAGTAGAGAGAGGATAGCAACGTTTGTTGCGATTCACTATCTCTGCCTGTAAGAACGGACCTTGAATATAAAGAGTTTTCTTTCCGTCTTTCTCTTCAGTAAGAATATCTACTGATTCTATTTCTTCTGAAATTAACTTCATGCTATTCCTACCTCGTGTAAACGTAAAGTGCATCCTGATGATGTTTCAGGTGCAAGTCTGAATATAACCGACTTTGATAAAACTGCTGTTCCAGTAAAGTCTGCTAGTGATGTTGTATTAGCATTGACAGTAAGAGTTGTTTTGTAGTCGTTTGTCCTTTGCGGATCAGACTTAGCAGTTACCTCTACATGTGCAATTGTACTATTGTATGTTCCAACTGCAGACCCAGAGAGAGTCACGTAGTCTCCTACCTGTATCTTTGTGTCTGTATGGTCAATAGTAAGTACTGCTCCATTCGCTTTACTGATTGCAGACACTGGTGCATTTGCTGGATGACCATAGCGAAATAAGAAATCTTTTCCTTTTGCTACATGGAATGATCCAACACCTGCTTGGTTTGCAGTGTTGCAAACTGCGATGTCACCTGCTGCTCTTGCATCTGAACAGACCACGTAAAGAACTCCTGTCTTCACCGTCTGTGCTGATGTTACAGCAGAGGTGGCGTTGGCACTGCCAAGTTCTCCAATGTCTGATACTAATTTAAGTGGTTGGCAAGTCATTTACTTCTGTTTCCTGTTCAGGTTCTTGTTCAAGTTCAGCGTCTGTTTCTTGTTCAACCTCATCACCTACTTCCAAGGAGTCTCCCTCTTCTTCTGGTTCACCAAAAATTCCTTTGGCAACCTCAGGTGCGGCTGCGTCAACAAACTCGGCAGATTTTGCAAACATCATACTCTTCAAAGCATCAGATACTTCCGATGAAGGAGCACCGTTTGCCACCATATCAACTAATTCAGCAGAATCCATTCAATTTTAATAAAACGCTAGTTATATTTATATCTTCGCTTTCTTGATATCTATTTCGGGTGGTTCAGTTCTACCACCATTCTTCTTGTTATCAAGGTTTGCCTCTGTACCATTTTTTCCTAAATTCCCAGAACGTTCTTTTTCTGCGTCAATGGCACCTTGCATCATTTGATTCTGAGTCTCTAGAGGTACACCAATACCTGCTTCATTCTCCTCTTCCATTTCCTGTTGCATTTCCAATATCTCATCTTCTGTCTGACGTAAGACTTTACGCTTGACGTAATCTCTTGAGTAGTATGTGCCGATGTATGGTTCGATAGCAACCATGATATTGAGACGCTCAGTCATCAACTCGTGGTCTTTGAGTTCTGCAAAGTGGTTGTCATACTTGTAGTCAAACTGTATGTGCTCTGACATCTTCTCAAAGTCTTCAGGAGTGACAATATTCTTGAGTATAAGTTGTGTCTTGAGAAGATCAATGAATAGACCACTGAATCTTTTTCTCAATCTACCAACAAACTTACTGAACATAAGTTCGTCACGTAAAATTTCTGATGATCTACCTAGATTGAATCCTTGATCGCCACCAATACGTGACTCAGGTACGTTCAATGAACGATATAACTTCTTCTGGAAGTACTCGATGTCCGTAAGTTCTCCAAGATTCTGTCCACCTGGTAACGTAGAGATCTCAGTTCCTCTACCGCCCTCTCTTCTGGGTAACCAGAAGTCTTCGAGCATCGACATGAATTTTTTGTCATCTTTGATTTCTCCTGTGTTTGCATCATAAACTAATTTGTTACGATACCTCGCCATCACATCTCTGAGGTATTGTTCTGCCTTCACCTTGGGTAGATTACCTACGTCAATGTAAAATATTCTACGCTCTGGTGCTCTTGATAATCTGTAGATCACCAATGAGTCTTCAATCATACGCAGTTGATTGAGACCCTTGATCGCTTTGTGTAAGTAAGACAGTGTAATTTTTCTATTTCTATCTACTAGACCTGAATGCACATATGTTATTGCATCTTTCGCAATCTTGATACCTTTACCTGCAACTGATCCATATCTCTGTGCCATACCTTGTGGGTAGTAGGTATAAAACTCTTCTATCTTGGCATCTTTAGTGATTGTTTGTTCGCCAGAATAAGGCAGTACAGGTATACCCTCTGCACCTTTTGCACCCCTCTCTTTACCAGGTCTCACTCTCATAAACTTGAGTTTGAGTGAGTCAATATATCTAAGTTCTTGAATACCCTCATCAGGTTTCTTCATATCAATAACTTTATGATAAAATATTCTTCCGTCTGTATACCAGTTTCTAAAAATCTCGTGTGCCTTTTTATCAAACTGTAAGAGGTCTTTGACACCTTTGAACTCATCTCTTACAATTTTTTTCAGTTTATCGCTTACGTTCAGATTATCTAAATTTATCTCTACAGGACTGTCATTACTATCAGATACAATCGCTTCATTTACCACATGTTCAATAGCAGTATCACACTCAGGGTGTAATGCCATATCACGATATCTTTTTATAACATCAAACTCAGTGCGGAATACTCCTTCAATGTCAACATATTGTCCATAAAAACCAGACGATAGAAAATAATCAGCCCCATCCTCATTGTTCTGAGGAACAGGACTGATTGCATTCTTATTATCCTTCTTCGGTTCTTCAATCGAAAAACCAAAAAGTTTAGCCATAATTTATTCCCTTGTCTTTCTATGTATTATACCACAGAACCAGCATTTCTGCCATCATATGCTTCCCACCACTGGACTTGGAGGGTGACTTGGAATTCTTCTATAGTATCTGCTGTGTCGTATGATAATTCAATAGGACTTACAAGACTTGGCCAGCAACCGTGCATCTTGTATCTTCTAAGAACTGGTAGTGTAGATCCACTTTGATTACCAGGTACATCGAGGACGTTCTCAGCACGACCTAACTGGTTTACTCTCCAATCAGCGAAGTAATCAGTTGGATTGATTGTACCAGAACCGTCAGATACCTTGATGATAAAGTTTGCCCAACGCTCAAATGCTTCTCTGAGTTTGAAGTCTCCGTCGTTGATAATTGTGATTGTCCATGGATCGAATCTTCTGTCACCTGCAACCTTGAGTTGTCTACCTCTAAAAGGCACGATAACTTCTTGTATGTTTGATGCTGGTAACTGTGCTCCCTTGATCATCATGCGATGAGTCGTGTTGTCAATCTCATCATCAAAAATGCCGACTCCTGAAGGGAAGTCCATCTCAACCTCAAAGAGATTAGGACGAGCACCACCCTGTACAAGTCTTGCCTTGAATGAATCAATTGATCTTTCGTTGTTGGGAACCGAAAAAATGTTTCTGTCTAATGCCATAATTGTGTGGGTCTCCTATTACACGGTTCCTACGACTTCACTGAAGGAAACTCCAGTTCTCGTAGCAACAAATGTTAGACCAATAAAGTTGATTGATCTTGCTGGTTTGACGAAAATGTCAGCGAGGAATTCATTCCTGTCAATAACATCTGGTGTGTTATTTGTTTCATCACATATGAGTAAGAAGTCTTGAATACCTCTCTTTGCTTGAACATCCCTTAGGAATGGTTCAACAATGTTGATGAAGTTTGATCTAGTACCTGCATCGTTGAGTTCAAATAGAACTGACTTAGCAGCGTTTTCAATCGCTTGTTCAATTGTGATAAACAATCTTCTTACGTTGATTCTGTCAAATGCAGACTCAAATGCAAGACCTGTTTTATCACCAAATAGAATAATACCGTCGCCTGGTTTTGATGTGATAGGGTTGATTCTATTTGAATAGAGTTGATCCCTTGCATCTTGGCCAGGATTGAATGCTAGTTTGATTGCAAAGTTCAATCCACCTCTTGTTGTACCTGCAGGTGAGAACCAAGGGAAGAAGTCCCTGTCAGTTCTTACCATGCAACCTGCTACGTCTGCAGAGGTTGGCATGTAAACAAATTTCTTGTTGAACCTATCATATACATACTGGAATCCAGAATCGAATACCACGTATGATGAAGATGTAAGAGGTGCAAAGAATGATAGGACGTTAGTCAGCTGTTGAGCTGAATCTGTGACATTCACCACAGACCCTCTGTTGGGTGAAATCACCGCAACACAGTCCTTTCTACCTTCTGCTAATTGAATGAGTTTATTTGCTTTTGCTTGCTCTTCTTCTTTTGATCCAGAGCATCCACCTTGTAATAAGAATCTGATATCACTGTCTACTGGATCTGCAAACTTATCGTAAGAGTTGAGTATGTTTCCAAGTGGTGCGTCATAAACTCCAACTCCTGTATAATCAAGACCACCTGTAAGTGAGTAACCTTGATTTCCTATAGAACTGAACTTAGTGTTCTTCGCTTCTTGACCCCATGAACCAGCAGCTTTTGTGATTGATGTGAATCCAGTTGTAAATCCACCAGGTAATACAAGAGTGCTGTGGAATGAATCGTCAGCCTGTGTTACATGTGCTCCAGAGAAAATATACTCTGATTGATTTGCTAGGTAATCTTTATAATAGATAGACTCTTTACCAGATGCCTCTCCATCTTTTGCTTTTGATAAGTTTGGAAACTTCTCTAAAACTGATCCGACATCTCCAGTGACTCCACCACTAGCATCGATAACCACAACGTGTAAAGCGTCGTTAGTACCGTCTCTTCTTGATACATAATTATTTGTTTTAGGTTTGTTGAGTACAGATCTCCAAGTGATTGTTGCAAAATCAGTACCGCCATCAGCAACACTTGTAAGTATGTTCTGGCTGTTATACCAGTCAACAGAAGTAATAGTTGAACTCTTACCTACAGTTGATCCTGAGTTGTTCACGATGTTGAGCATCGTGCCATTCTTGAACTCAAACTGTGAGTTTTGTTGATATTCAACTAATGTCTCTGTACCACCGATAACTGTGCTTACAATCTTGACCTCAAGAGTCGTTGCTGTTTTACCAGTGACCACACCTTTTAGAATACCTGTTGCTGCAGATGTTGTACCAACTCCGACTGTGACTCCTGTCAATGCCTGTGTTACACCAAAACCAACTTTAGTTGCAGCGATTGTGCCTGTCTCTAGTGTCGGTGTAATTACTTGGTCAGCAGCATTATCAATGATTGCTACCTTTATATTTTCTGACCAGTGACCTGGATTCTTTGCAGCAAAATACCAATTGGTATCATCTGCTTGGTTATTATTGTAATCTTCTAATCCTTCAAGAAGAAGAGTTGTGTTTGCTAACCCTACAGCAACGTTTGCTGTGTTCAAGTCACCACCAACACTTCTTACAACATCTAACTTACCACCGTATGATAAGAAGTTTGATGCTGAATACCATGCTTCATAGTGGTAATCTGTGGTTCCTACACCTGGTTTTCCAAAAACCTCAACTAATTCATTCTCATTGTTTATCCTAGTAATTTCGTTACAAGGTCCCTTCGCAAAAGGAGCTGCTATTCCTCCAACAACGTTCAGAGTAAAGTCTACTCCTCCTCTAGTAAGGTCAACCTCTCTAACTGAAATTCCTGGAGATGCTAATCTAAGTGCCATTCTAACTCCCTTATGGGTCCTACTGTTATAGACTGAAATTATTTAGTTTTTTTGCGATCTATACGTGATACTCCCACATGAATGATCTGTCACCATACTCGTCTGCCTTTTTCCATCTGTCTCCCTCTGTGTCCACCACTTCATCATCCTCAAGACCATCAAGAACAAATCCAAAAGGTGCCATGTCTTGTTCTATAGCATTCTTTTGTTCTTCATATATCCGTTTTCTTACATCAGAGTCAGTCATCTCCTTGAAGTAATCCTGTGCCACCAACCATGAAAAAATAACAAGGCACATAGCAAGGTCATCATTACATCCCTCTTCTGCTTCAAATGATTGTTTTCTTTGTATGAATGTTGTCAATTCAGATATTATATTGTAGTCACAAAATATAAGTTTATCCTCCTCTATCATTGTTTTCAAGTTTGAGCAACCTACTTTCTTTGTGACTGTACTCATTTTTACACCTAGCTGTGTCTTGACACCAGAAAATCCTGATCCCACTATCTGACCTGCTCTACCACGCATGGCAACCATGAGTAAGTTTTCGTACTCAAGGTCATAGAACAATATAGATGCTACTTGATCACCAATATCATTGACCTCACATAAAACATATGCATTATTGTATGCTGTAGCAACCTCATGAATCACAGATGGAAATAACATGGGTTTTATTTCATTGTCCCTGTACGTTGCTACAACTTTGTAAGGGAACTCTGTGATATCTGCCACAATGAAGGCACTATAATCTTTTGATACACCCCTTGCCACATCAACAGTTACAATATAATCACGTTTTTGAAAAGGTCTTTCATATACAGAGAGTTTACCGTTTTGTTCTATGGGTTGCTCATATACCAGTGCCTTGAGTTTTGCAGCTGAAATAAGAGTATCAACAGATCCTAGGAACTCACACTCAAACTCAATAGCAAACTGTTGTTTGCTGGTGTTCTTTATTGTCTGCTCCTTCCACTTAGCATCTCTACCTGGCACCTCAGACCAATGAACTTCTGTGGGAGTATATTCATTCTGCCCCCGTTCAGCGTCATGCCACATTCGGTAGAAGTGATTCATACCATGTGGAGTGGAAACTATTATAACCTTCGTAGATTTACCAGAAGATATAGTAGGATACACAGATGCAAAGAAGTCATCTGCTAAGTGGTTTTGTACGAATGCAAATTCGTCTAAGAATATAATGTTGAATGACATACCTCGAACTGCAGATGCCGAAGTACTTGCTGCTATAATTTTCGATCCGTTTTCGAGTTCCATGGATCCTTTGTTCCATGCGATGATGCCTTGCTGCATCCACCTCGGCAAGTTTTCGTACGCCAGTTGTAGTCTTCCGAGGAGATCTCTAGCAGTCGCTGCTTTATTAGCGAGGATTCCGATGTTGACGTTATCATTGAAGATTGCGTAATGGAGTAAGTATGATACCACAGTTGTAGACTTTCCAGTCTGTCGTGGCATTTTACAAATATTAAATCTATGCTTATGAAAATTCTTTAGTAGTTTCTTTTGAAACTTGTACATATCAAAACTGACGAGACCCTCATCAACGTTCACAATTTTTATATGCTTCTCAGTGAAGTATACTGGGTCGTCTTTACACTTGAGGAATTCTTTTACATTATCCTCTGTAAATTCTTGTGTTGTATTTGCTTTTTTTAGATTAGGATTACCAAGATAGATATCACTTGTCGGCATAATCTTCTTCTTCTATATCAGGTATTCTATCTATAAAGTCTTGAAACGAGATAGATTCCTTCTTAAATGATGATGAACCAAACCCACCAGAAACAGCACTTCCAATTTTTTTAGGCATCTCAGCTGCTTTTTTTACAGCTTTTTTACTAACTTCAATAGCATCCTTCGCTCTCTCTCTGGCACTGTTGACAGCATCACTCATTTTTTGATCAATATTTTTTTTTCTTCTATCTGCAGATGATCGATCTACATCTTTACCAATATCACGACTTGGTGAATCATCTGGTAGACCTGTAGATGGTTTTTTTGTTTGCTTAGTGGTGGTGTTCTTTGTAGGATCAACTGTCTTCTTACCACTATTTGCCATCTTATTTGATGGAAGACCTTGTTTCTTAGCGATAAGACCTTTGTTCTTAGTGTACGCTGCTGCCATTCTGTCAGCAGTTGAAGTTGCTTTCTTCGCACCTTTTGCTGCTCCTTTAGCACCTTTAGATGCTGCCTTGCCAGCCACCTTTGCACCTTTAGCTGCTGCCTTGCCAGCCACCTTTGCTCCTTTTGCTGCACCCTTGGCACCTGCAGCTGCTGCTTTTGCACCTACTTTTACAGCTACTGCTGCAGCTTTTGCTGCTGCTGCGGGTATTGCTGCTACTATTGGAGCTGGCATTTGAAAGACCTCTCTACTTCGTTTATGTTATCCATGTGTTTATTTATTACTTCCCATTTGCTTGAGCATTTTTTGTAAATCTGCTGTGCTGCCTACAAACATTGCGTTAGTGACATTTTTAGGACTTGATTGATCCTCATCCAATGCCTTCATTTTTTTCTGAAGGTCAACTAATTTATCAGTAGTATCAGCAACATGCTTGATCAACTGACCTGCTACTTCATATGCTCTTGGGTGTTGTGAGTCTTGACAGACATCAAGTATTCCATTGACTGCCTCTTGACCTTTCTCTACAAGATTATATAATTGTGCACGACTATATTCATAATCCTTTTGAGGATCATCTTGATCACTAGATTTTTGACTTAGTTTCTTTTTTTCACGAACTATTTCAGATTTCACATCTAGTGCTTTATCAATAGCATCATAAGAGTTTGACATGCTTTTCCAAATAATGACAGGGCAAATATTCGGAGTATTCGGAGTATTTCTTAAATATTTAGATATCTTGACCTAAAGATGAACTATACTCTAATCCATCACCATCAAAGAATGATCTACTTTCAGTAAAACCAAACTCGTCACCGATCTCTATAAGAGCATTATCCTGTGCATCAACTTGTGATAGTTTGTCACCAGTAAAATGTTCAGCTGCTTTAGTTCCAAACTGTGCTCTGTTTATAATTACGCTGTTGCCACTGATCTCTTTGATCCTCACAACTTCTGAATTTATTTGTACAAAAGTATTTTTTGATAATGAGGCAGAAGATGAAACTTGCATCAGTGATTGTTTCAAACCAATCTTAGACGTAAGTGTTGTTGCAGTGTCATCATTGTAATCTTTGACTGCTTGTGGTGTAACTGTATATCTTTGTGCTCTAGGTGCTCTGATTGCAGTAGAGTAATCGACTTGAACTTTTTTGATAATTCCAGATTCGTCTGTAGGAATCTCAGAGTAGAAGTAAGTTTTAGCAACAAAATCAAGATCATATTGTATAAATCTTCTAGTTGAAAAATCTCCCTCATACTCATCTACAAATGATACATTAGTAAGTGTAAAAGGTATATCTCTTTTTTCTTCTAGTCCTTCAAGCATATTGACAGTCACTTGAAATGATGGTTGAAAGTGTGGTAGTATTTGCTCTAATATTTGTAGTGAATCATCTTGTTGCTTTGCAGCAAAACTCAATCTAAATCCTATTTCATATGGGACAGGTAAAAATATTTTTTTTGATCTTGTTTTTGATGTGGGATTTTTTGCAGTAAATTTTGTTATTGGTGATGCTTTACGATCTGGATCATATGTGTATGATTGCAATTCAAATGAAAGTCTAGGCAAACTAATAGCTACATTATCATCAAAGTTTGTTTGTTGTTCAATTCTGGCTAAGAACCTTTGCATAGGTCCATATGCAATTGGAACTTTTATCTGATTGATTGCTTTACCATCAGCAGCAAATCTTTTGATTTTTATATTATTGAATAGTGTGCCAAAAGCAATTACTGTCTTTCGTATAGTTTCATTGTAAAAATAGGTTCCTAACATTACACCTCACCAAATGGATTTTTCTCTGTGAAATCAAGTATGCTTGTTGTGGATAGAGTTTCTATCTCATCACCAGTTTCAAAAGCATCATCATCACTGTATTCAATACTATCTAGCGTATATACAGCTGTACCATACCCAACATTACTTATTTGTTCTCCAACACCAAAGTCACCAGATAGATTTCTCGCTAATAATGTATTTGTAGAAGTATCCCATTTTGTAACAAATGCTGTAGTCAATGTTGATTCGCCTGTGATTATTTCTCCGTATTGGAAAGTGCCACTTCCTATTGTTGAGGCAGCTGCTACTGTTATTGATGGTGTAGATGTATATCCAAATCCAGCATTTATAATTTCAATGTCATCAATTTGATTGGTTGTGGTATTGAACTTAGCAGTCAATATACCAGTAACTCCACCTGCTAAATCAGGTTCAGACACTGTTATAAGAGGAGACTCATAGTAACCAATACCTTTGAAGTTGACAGTTATTGAATTTATAACACCTGTTGTTCCTACTCCTACTATTCCTTCTGCACCACTTCCTTTTCCATCCTCAGTAAGGAATTGAACATTAGGTATTGTAGTATATCCAGCACCAGGATTTGTTATCCTCACACTCTCTACTCGTAAAGACTTGAAGTTTCTAGTTCCAGTAGTGGATGTGATTGCAACTGCTGATGCTGTAACACCACCACCCTCAGGTGGATCAATTTTTACAGTGGGTGCAATAGTGTATCCAGTTCCACCATTGATTATATCAACCTTGTAAACACCATTGTTGACCAATGTTGCTGATGCTGTTGCTCTCGCACCTGCATCTCCAAGTATCATTGTGACATTGTAACCCTCATCATCAAAGTCATCATCTATCTCACCAACACCAGTATCGATAACCTCGTCGCTGTACTCGAATGGTTCACATGTCAACTCATATGTGTATCTATCTTGTAATTGATAAAAATGCTCTATATCATTGACATACTTGATTTCAAATATTATATCTCTAAGAGGGAAATACATAAGATCTCCCTCAAATGGTCTTGTTTGATCTGTTGCTCTTCCTGTAGGACCTAGTGCAGCACTTGGAAATTTCCACAATAAAGGAGCAATGCCATTTTCATATCTGTCAATTGAGATAATAATTTTCATCTCAGCTGTCGATCTGACACCAAACTTTGTAAGTAGATTATAATTGGAATCGAATCCTTCAAATGATGAGATGTAACCCTCTATAGGAAATGCTCTATCAAACTTTGAGCTGGTAATCTCACGCATGACACTCGAATCTTTGACTAGAACACGAGGCATGTATATGAACTCAATGCCATGCATTCTAATTTGTTCATTGGTTAGGTCTTGAAGGAGAGATTGCTCACCTTTACTACCTTGCAGAAAAAATGGATTTAGTGCCATTATCCAATCAAATCAAGTGGTGGTAATTCGTACTCGTTCGCCATCTTATCTTCTAATGCATTTAGTTCTGCTAAACCATCATCGTATATCTGTCTTCCATTCAACTCTATACCACCTGGTAATTTAACACCCTGATATTTTATGAGATTCATTCCCCACTGCTTCTTCAATAGTGCTGTAAAATATCTTTTCAAAAATATATCATTATAAACTTTCGGATAATCATTTGGATTCAAAACTCTATAACACTTGATGATAATATAATCATCCTCTTTCATACTTGAGTAATCTACATCGAGATATAATCTATTCTGTCTCCTATTGAACCTGATCATTTTATCAGGGTGTAGAATAAAATCAATGTCATTCAAATATCTCTTAGTTTGCGTGTAGGATAGTAACTCCATAGAACTAAAGAAATATATCTCGTTCAAAAACAACTGATAGTTGATGTTGAACATATTTGTACTGATTGTCCTATTGTCAATTTTGAATACTCTTTCTATACCTATAACAGCATCAGGTATCTGAATAAAGTTTTGATTCTCTTCAAAATCAAAAGTAGTTGTACCTAAACCTGTTATATTTGCAGTTGTACTTGTTGTAGTAATTCCTATGGATGTTTCACCTTCAGCAACTTTTGTGGCTTGTATTGAATCAAGAAAATTTTTAGTCACACGATGTTTTAGATACATCAATTCAACACCATCCATGTGTCTGTTTTGATATACCTGTATCGCATCATCAAGCAGATCTTCTACTTGTTCATCAGCGACGTTTACTTCTAATACGGGAGCACCTAATTGTCTCTTTCCGTAATCTGCTAGTTCTTGTCTAGTTGCAGGGTTTGCCATGTTGTTATTTATCTGGTGATTACAATGTCAACGTTGTCACCCTTATCAAGTCCAGTTGAAGGGTTGATAATTGTTACAGAGGGACTGCCTAGTGTATAATCTGTTCCTATTTCTTGAAAAACACCATTCAAATATACTTGAGTATTGTCTGCTGTTGTGCTTGAATCAGTAGCAGTAAACTTAGTTTGACCCTCATTTGCAGCGAATAATTCTTCTGCATTTGCGTTCATAATAATTACTTCATCACCTATTGATGTTGCTTCCGAAAATACAATAGGAGATCCAGCAGTGTAATCTGTTCCTCTTCTAAGAATCACTCCATTTAGGTAAACATGAAACTTATTCTGTGTAGCTTGTTCACCAGTGATTGTAAATGTTGTATCACCTTGTGATGCTGTAAATTGTCTTTCATCTACAGTGTGACCAAAACCTACCTTGGTAACTACTCTTGTGCCTACATCAAGTCCATTATTAAATACTATCTGTTGAGTACCAGATAATTGATAGTCAAATGATGCACCTGCACCCACCCTTGCTCTGACACCATTGAAGAATACCTCTACTGGGTATGTCTTTGTTCCATCATTGTGTAAATTTGGTAATGTAAATGTTGTTTGACCTGCTGTAGCAGTGTAACCGTTCTGAGATATAGTTGTCGCTGTACCTGCACCACTCTCTGCTGTAACGAATGAGAGCGTACCATTACCATCTGTGGCAAGAACCTGACCGTTATCCCCGTCATCTGTTGCTTGCACAGGAAAAGTAAATCCACTTATAGTAGATACACCAGTTGCATTTAGATTACCAAAATTACTTGCGTTTAGTGTATTTGTTGAGGGATTATAATTTATATCTGTGTCAACTCTTATAAACCTATTTCCTGACGTTCCAGAAACAAATGTGAGATATCTAACTGCGTTTGAACTATCTGCTGATACACCAACTGAAGCAGCAGCACCAGCTGTGATGTCACCTACAGTTATCCATTTAGTATCTGTGCCATCTGATGAGAAAATTTGTCCACTTGATCCAAATCCACCGTCACCATCAAGAACTTGTGCAGCAAACTTTACATTACCACTAAACGTGGTGATACCTGAGACATCTACATTATCTAAATTTGTATGACCATCTACATCAACAGGTCCGTCAACATCTAGTGATTGAGTGAGTATGGTCTCTGTAGATAGACCAACTTCTTGTACTGTGGTTCCAACACCTACTCCGTGTTGACCTGCAACTATAAAAACTTTACCGTCTGCAGTATTGATTGCAAATTCCCCTAAGTCCAGTGTAGAGGGATAATGTGGGACTTTGCCAGCGACACTAGATCGCTTTATTTTTATCTTTGGATTTGCCATTCTGGTATGTACCTATAATGACTGTATGTACAGTCCAGATTATTTATGATATAATTAGTTATAGGTACTGATTATGATGAACAAAACGCTTGTCGTGCTCACGGGACCTCAAGGTTCGGGCAACCACCTTTGGTCTAAAATTTTCTCACTTCACCAAGACGTTTTTGGTTGGAAGAGTCTTCTTGATAACTATTGGGAAGCTCACCGTTTTTCAGAGCCCTTTGCTGAGTATTGGAAGGATCCGTCCACTCTGCATAAATTTGACTGGTCGCTTAGTCAATATTTTTTTACTTCTATAAGTATCCCACTTGGCATACAAAGTAAAGGGACGAAATGGTGTCCAAACGTCGAGCAGTTTTGCTCCAATGCACAGGACTTGGGTGTTGATACCAAAGTCATAGTCATAGGAAGGGATCAGAACATACTTCATAATCAACAATCCAGAATACGAGAAGAATCCACCACAAGACATTTTCTAGATCAATTACCTAAATTCAAGAATCCAACTTTTCTAAGTTACGAGTTATTATATTTGTACAAACAAGAATATTTGAAGTCACTAGACATAGGAATACCAATTGCATGGTATGATGAGAGAGTAAATGAAATACTAGAACAGGATGCAAATTCAAAGTATATCGGATATGTCAAAGAGTCTCCTCTTGACGATGGTAATAAAACTGGAGTTCCCTTTCACTGGAACCCGAATACACCATCTACGCCCATTCTAAAAGACACTGACCATGCCTATGATGAAGGTTCTAAACGATGCTGCTAGGGTTTGGAAGTATGCACTCGGATCATTCTCAGACGACAGAACAAAAGAATATGACAATTACGTGGTTGTGGTACGGTCTGTTATATTTGTCAGCTATCTTATCACTAACTGCTTTATTATTAGCGGAGTAATCCGACACTGGAATGCCAATGAAAAAACTACTGATTGTGACAGGACCTCAGGGATCTGGGAATCACCTGTTCGCCAGAATCCTATCGCTTCACCCGAACGTCAGAGGGTGGGAGAAATTACACGACAAGTATTGGGTTCCTAGTGATGAAGAACCTTTTGCAAGATTTTTTGTAAAACCAGAGGAACTAACAAAAGAACACTTTGCAGATGGTGAATATTTCTGTACAAACGTTAGTGTGCCTTTCTTTTATGATGGTGTAAGACAGACACCTAAGGTAAAAGAAGTTGCTATGAGAGCGTTTGAATTAGGTGTGTTACCAATCATTGCAGTTATAGTTAGAGATAGAAATATTAATGAACTACAGCAGGTAAGAGTGGGTGGTGAGTGCACTATGGATACTGCTCTTTCATACTATAAAGACATGGCAGTGCACTTCATTGACCATGAAGCATTCTTCCTATACAAAGAAAAATATGTTGAGTATCTTGGTCGTATGCTAGAATTTCCAGTCACAAAAGAAGGCATCGACAATTTCATAACTGTCGATGCCAATCATAAGTATGTGTTCCCGTGCAAAGAGCACTGGTTAGATCGTGAGATACGAAAAGGTAGAGAACCTTTTACACAACGGCCAGAGGAGTAGCAGTATTCTTATTACTAATCTCTAGTAAGTCTGCTCTCATCTTTTCTACAAGTCCAAGCACATGTGCTTGAAGATCTTCTTTACCCTCTACGATCTTGGAGAGTGTGCGTCCACCTAAGTTTGAGTGGAATCCTTCGTCTTTAGCAATAGTTGCATAACGTGAAGAGATAAACTTATCTTCTACACAGTCTGCCATTTCATTCCATACTGCTTCTGCTCTTCCTTCTGCAACCAATTGATATGCAGCAAGTGCAGCTTCATCTTCTGATGCTTCATACTTCTCAAGAAGTGATGCACCTTTTGCCTGTGGTTTCTCTGCTTCAGCAGCGAATGCAGCAGCAACATCTAGTTCTTCACCAGTGATGTGCTCAATAACTTCCTTTACCATACGGAAGTGCTTTGCTTCGTCCATAGCTTGACGGCTTAGAAGTTCTAAGTCTTTTACGTCGGTAGAAGGATCTGCGGATGCAACTTGACCAGCGATAGCGTACATGTTCTGAGCTTCGTTGACCATACGTCCACGGAAGTGCTCGACAAGATACTCATCACTAGGTTTAGATGCAAAGAAACGACGAACGTTTGAGCGTGATGCTTCAAACAAATCTTTGTTTCCTTCCTTGATCTTCTTGACGAAATCTGTTCCAGAAAGCATTTTAAAATTACCTATCTACAATGTTATTTAGTATATATGAAAAAATATCTAAGATCTTTTTCTTTAGTGTATTCCATTTTCAGACATTCCAAATTATAATTGTATTGTTTGGCAATGTCTTTTATTTTTTCTGGTGTCCATTGATACCACTCAATAAAGTCGTCCCACCCTGCATGTGGTATACCAGGATTTACTCTGAATATTACTTCTCTTCTCCATAGTGTGTGTAGTTTTTCAATTTGATTATCAATAGTTTTTTCATCACCAAAGTTTATTGAACCAAGACATAGTGCCATGTCATACGGTGCTGATCTGTATTCCTCTATTGATGTTTTTATATCTGCAGCGTCATTGAACGGATCGATACCAATAAGGTTATTGATCTTTCCTTTCAACCTATTATACCCACACCCTACGTCTAGGACACTAGATGGTTTTTTACTATTAACGTAATCGACCAGAGAATAGCCAGAGTGCTCAAGATATTGATAATTCGTGTCTTTCCAAATTCCATTGAAGTAAGACTGCATATTACTTTGGTGGTGTTTCAGTTATCTCCCCACCGTCAATTTGAGTTTGTTTTTCTTCTAGTTTTTTTGTAAGAGTAATTACTTTTGCTTCTAGTGCAATACTCTGTGCCATCAATGTATTCAATCTATTCTGATAAACCTGCATCACTGCATTTACTTCTTCATTCATAACTTCATTGTGTAGTGTTTTATTTAGTTCTTATGAATAATTACCCTTTCCCTCTGTTAGATCTGGATCTTTCTTTGCTTCTAAGTCTGCTAAAAACGCATTCATTTTTTGAGGTATATCATTTATCCAACCCTCATAATATCCACAGTCTTCACTCTCAACACATCCAGCATAAAATGCAAAAGCATATTTACCTTGAAAAGCATAAAAGTCTATGTTACCATCTGCCTCTAAAAAAACACCCTGATTATTCATACCTTTTACACTACCTGTTGTATAAGTCGTAATACCTGCGATAGTACCCAACATTCTACCCACGTAATCGGGTTGTGTATTGAAGTGATCAGAGATTGCTTTACTAATACCCTGAGTAATGAAACCAGTGTTTAGTGACATCAGAAGGAGCCTCCATCTATGGTTATGTTTTCTAATGAACGAGTTGTTCCAGAACATGATATAACCTGTGAAGCACCTGCACAATCATTTACATGTAGAGAACCTATCTCTAATCCTCCATATGCACTTGTCGTAAGCACACTTGATGATTCAGATACTTCTGCACCCACAACTATTCTACCAACAGAATCATCCCAAAATACAGCAGCTTTCTTAGCAGAACCACTGTAGTAATTCATAATTATACCAACGTCTTTATTGGTATCTGAACTAAGTGATGCACCGTCAACAACTTGCAACTCAAGCAATACATCTTCAATTGTTGTATTGACTGTGTTCAATTGAGTAACAGTTCCACTGACAGTAAGATTACCACCCACTGAAAAATCACTCGTTGCATTGATACTTCCAGTAACATTCAATTGTGATCCATTGAATGTCAAATTACCACTGTCCTGTAATTCACCACCTGATCCAGCAGTGACCACTCTTCCAGATGTTAGATCACTTACTTTTGCAGATGCCATGGTGGTAACACCTGTTACAGCAGCATGTGTAGCTTTCAAGTATGTAATAGTTCCTACACCAGCTACATTGACAGCAGCAGCACCTGTTCCCCCAGATGCAGCTTGATTTGGAGTGGTGTCCCAAGATAAATTACCAGATCCATCTGACTTCAAGTATCCTGTATTGACAGCAGTTGCTGGCATCACATAATCTTGATCACTTGCTAATGTAGCTGGTGCTTTGATTGTTATTGAACTTGATCCATTATTTCTTGCCTCTACAAGTTTTACTCCAGACGCAGCTGTAGCACTACCTTTATCCCAAAATCTTCCCGATCCTACAAATTGATTATTGCTTGTTGTAGAGTCAATACCAACATATAGATCATATTTGTCTACGGTAAATCCTGGTTCACCTGCTTGAAGACCAGGTAGACTAGCGAGATTACCTCTCTTAAACTGTAATACAGGACTTGCCATTGTTTAAAATTTCCTCTTAGTATTTAGAATTACGCCCACGTTCCAGCGTCAAGATCAATTTTATTATCTAAATCATCACCTAATTGATTTATAACAGTTGTTGAAAATCCAACAGGACCAGATACTGATCCTACAGCAGAATCAACCACATCATCAGGACTAACAAAAACGAAATTGTCAGCATTAGGATCATATGTCAACACAAAATTAGTTCCTATGCCAGTTCCAAGTGACGTAGAAATAATGTCTGTGATGTCTCTTAGGTTTGCCACTCCTTCCTCCTCTACAGTAAATGTGACGAGTGGTTGCCCGTCAAGATTGGTGTCTGCATGTTCAGATACAATACCGACTCTGGTAACTTGAATTGACATATCATATGGATGCTGTTGGTAACACTAATGCTTGACCAGTGATTACTTTGGTTTTTACATTACTGTTTCGATTAATAATCAAAACATCATATTCATATCTACCAGCAGTTATAATTCCAGTTTGTGCTGCAGTAAGACTTATAGTGAGATTACCTTTAGTGGGTTGTCCCCCATAGGTTGCTGCAAAACCAACTGCACCAGGTGCTGCTGCATGCTTTCTCATTTTTGCTGAGAAATCGTATAATGTGAGATCCAATGGGTCATTATCTCTTTTACTCAAATCAAAAGTAGAAGAGAAATCTGTTCCTTGATCAATTTGTATATTGACTGATGGTACTGCCATAGATCTAGTTCAGTATTTCTATTTATTTTCTTTCATAATCAAGTCTTTCAAGACATCAATCTGATGTCTCAAATCATCAATCTCATTCTGTTGTCTGAGTCGTGCATTTTTATCATTCATGTAACGTTCATAAGCCAGCTCATCAGTATTGACAATCGCTGTTGTCTTTGCATCTCTCTTCAAATTTGGGTGATCTTCCACCTTTATCATTTTTGATGATGTCATATTCTTCTACCATTACTAGGATAAAGAGATTTGATTTTCTTTTTACGAAGTTCTTCTTTCTTTCTTTTCATCTCCACTTCCTCATCCCACCATTCCACTGGCCAACGACGAACCTTCAATGCAAAAAGGAACTTCTTCATCATACACCTTTTAAAATGTCTGCAATGGTCTTACCATTTTTTAGTCTGACATTACCTACACGAGTTGCACCAAATTTTGGCAGTATCTTGCCATCATAGTTACCTACTGGTGTGCTAGGACCAGCATTTAGTTCATCTACGAATTGTTTGAATGTTTTCATGTTACGCTACAGCAATTGCACGGAAGTCAAGCAACTCAGCAGGTTTTGCTTGATTGGTTGATGATATATCGACCTTCACTTGGAATCCTGTAAACAATGGTAAGTCGTCTACAGTGTACTCATACTCTAAGAATTGATCTTCAAGACTAGCTACCACATTAGTGTCAGCTCTACCACTATTATTCTTATCATTTATGACAAAACCTGCTGAGTCGAGATTATCAAAACCTGGCATCAATTCAAACACTTTATCAATTTCATCTCCATCTGCTCTGAATAGTCTATACAGAACTCTGATATCAGCTTCAGGTGGTCTCATCGCTGCAAAAACAACTTTGAGTGAAGAAGCAGGTGTGTCTAGTTTGATGACTTTTGTTTGATAAATGCATTCATGTGGGTCATCAACGCTATTGGATCTACTGCTAGTAGCATAATTACCAATAGGAGAATTGATTCTAGAACTTTTAGTGGATATGCTGCTGTTATAAGCGTTTACCACAGGTGACACATCCTCATTAGTAGTAGACATTGACAATTGTAATGTAAATGATTTACCACCAGGTAACGAAGACAGTTGTGCTGTCTCATTTTCAAGTGATGCAACCATTTTTGTCTCTGTGAATTTTGTTTCATTCACAAGCGATACATTTGTAAACCCTTTGTCTTGGAATGATGTCTCTCCTCCACTTACACTGGTTGCTGAAGTTGTTCTGATGCTCGCATTGATATCTGTTTGTGGTGGTAAACTATGTGACACTGTGGGTATGATAGTATCATACTGAATATTTTTACTTCCTCTTGCGAATCTACCTCCACCAAATTTATCCTTAGAGAAGAATTTAGTTCCTTCAATCTTCACATGGTATGAATCAAGAGTCACCTTATCTTCAATATTTGAAGTTACATTGATGAGTGAGTGCTCTTTGTTTAATTTTCTAAGTGATACTCCTGACAACTCATATTTTTGTATGGGTTTTCCTATAGGGTAGGTTCTTGCAAGAGTACTATCCACTCCACGAAGGATAGTGCCACTTAGTTGATTAGTTCCAACAGATGTGTACTGTATAACCTCACTCCCTATCAAAGCAAATCCAGGATTACTTGCTGTCACTTGTGCACCTTCAAAGAAATTGAATCCCGTGCTGCTTGCAACAGATACTACAGTTGTATCACTTCTACCATAACCTACAGTTAGTTTAGTGGGAACTGAATCTCCTTTGATATTTGAAAGTTTTACTGTATTATTCGCTGCGTAATTACCATGGTTATGATGACTTACTTTAAAGTGCAATCCGTCATATTGATCTGTATTTGTGGTTACTGTAGCAGGGACTATGTTAGGTAATGTAGTACCGTCAGATATAATTGTATTAGTTGTATCAAAAGTTCCTGTGTTATTTGTCAATACAAGAGCATTTGCTCCTGTTGTAACACCCACAGTTACAAGGAGATCTTGTCCTAAACCTTTATTTCCAATCGCAGCTGTCAAAGTGTCTCCCACTTTATACCCAGTGCCAGGATTATTCAGTGATATTTTTGATATAGTTCCAGAGGACACAGTAGCAATACCAGCAGCTCCACTTCCACTACCTGTCAATGTGACGAATGTAATGGCTTGACCAACTCCATCTTCATATCCTGTACCTGCATTTGTGATTGTGATTCCACTATCATCACCAACACCACCAATGTGTGCTAGTTTCTCTGCAACAATACCCCTCGCACTGGAATTAGATGTCTGTGTAACAACAGAACCTATAGCAGCTCCGTTGGTGGCAATAGAAGATGTGAGACCCACAGTGACTCTCTTAGAGAATGTTTCTATTGGGTTTTCAGGTAATCTATTTCTATTAATATCCTGTGAGTTTCTTGGATTATAGAACCTAACTGTGCCAGGATCTGTGACAAATTTTGCTCGTCTTAGGATATACTTCATATCCTCTAATTGAGATGGTGTCCATGTTCCAGCTGTTTGTCCCTTGAATAAAGATCCTAGTGTGGGTTGTTTTGTTACTATGATCTTTCCTAATTCTGATTGATTTGCTGTAGATATATCTGCCTCACCTATTTGACATATCCACTGGTTATAATCTGATGTTGCAGTTATAACTACAAAAGCGTACTCACCTTGGGGTAAGTAAATTGGTGATGGGAATGTAAAAGTAGTGGGTACAGATGCGTCCGACGATATATTGACTTCATCTGGATTCTTTATCACAGTGCCATGTTTTCTAACATTTCTAGATGGATATCCATTTACTACATCAACTATACGTAATTCAAGAGGTATAGTATCGGATTTAGTAGCAAAGAAAAAGTCAACTGATGTTATAAAAATACCGTTGATTTGATCAACTTGAAATGTCTGTGCAAGTGGGTCATCATCTTGTTCTTGTTGTTGAACAGTTACATTGGTAATATTTTGTGTTATTTCGTTTGTTATATTTGTTATGAAATTTTGAACTGGTATCACTGGTTCAGGTTCTATTCTAACAAGGGTATTATCAGTGACTAATGTTCCTTCTGAGAAGTGATCTGCACTCGCACGACTAAAGTTTACACCAGGTGTTATTGTATCATTAGCTCTCAAACTGCTTACCAATGCAGTATTTGTACCGTTTATAAATTGTCCTTCTTCTATATGATAACAACCTATCACTGCACCAACATCATCAGTGATAAGTCTAATTTGATCTACCACTGCTTCCGCACCACTTGTTTCTCCAACTAATCTCTGACCAGGTATAACACGACCAAAGAAATTAGGATCAGATTTTTGTGAAAGTGACTTCGTATCTATATTCAACACTGTCGTTGTTTCTGAATATGATGATGATAGTCCAACGTTAGCTTCGTACGGATTATTATTGAATAGTATTGTGGGTTGATTAAAAGGACCGTCTTTATGATTTGGTGATGCAAGTCTGAATCTAATTGTTTCGATATCTGTACCACCTTGAGGATCTGGAGTTACTCCACTTACAGTTTCACCTATTTCAAATGCACCACTTATAGGTGTTACCTCTAATAATTTTGGTATGACATTATTGCGATCCTCTACCATGTCTACACCTGCCCATGAGGTGTAATGATTTGTGCCAGGTTTTAGACGAGTACCAACAAATTCAACATTTTGCTCTCTCATGTCTGGTATATCTCTTTCAGTAACGATGAGATCTGTGCCATCAGAGGTAGAGAGGAACTCTCCTAATTGTTGTGCTTCATTTGTTATGAATACGTCAGAGTCTGGATTGAGTGTAAGATTACCTGCCCAACTCCTTATCATATATGGGTTTACGTTCTCTACCCTTGTAGCAAATGGTTGCTCTCTTTCTACAACCTCAGAATAATCTAGTGTTATTAAATCGCCAGTTCTTTTTATATTTGGATTTCCAAAATCATCTACGTACCTTGGGTCAATAGAAAAATCTGGAGCACCGTTCGTACCCACAACAAGACTAGAACCAATAAGCAGATCAATAGAATCCGTGTATTTAAGTGATACGAGTTTTCCTTCATTTAGATCGTACTTTAGAAATGGTACGGTTTTATCAGCTACATCAAATGTATTGAATGGGTCAACAACAAAACCATTTTTGAATCTATCTAATCCTGTAGTTGGATCAGTTATTACTAAACTTTCTGTCTTTGATTCAAGTAATGAAAGTGAAGTTGTCTCCTCTAAATTCTCTATTCTTGTTTCAAGATCACCAATATCTTTCATGGTGTATCTTTGATTTGCACGGAAGTCAACTACTACCTCACGTTTTGCATCAAAGACATATGGTTGATACTCGATTTTAGCGAGTTCAAAAGAATTTGGAATACTTTCTGGTTCTACGGGATTGACAGCAGGTTCACCCTGCTTTACCACAAATGCACCATCAGTGCTAACGTATAATCTATCTATCCTTCCAAGGTAATGATTGTAATCAAAATTTATATTCTCATCTGATACTAAAACACTAGCAGCTTGCCCTGCAGCTGAAAAATCTCTTGAATCAAATTCAAATGGTGATCTACTTCCAGAGTATGGTGCAACTCTTGGTCTAAAGTCTACAACATCAGTATTTCTAATCTCATCAAATACAGGAACAGTGTCATATTCTTTAGCGTCGTAACTGCTTGCTGTTATGATGTCACCTGAGTCTTGAGAACTTATGACATAATGATCAAAATATATTTTCAATTTTCCCTGTGGTTCTGGGAATCCCTGCTTTCTTACAAGTCTACTGAAATCATAATATTCTTGTCTTTGTCCGTTATCAAGTCTATAATTTGCTCTTATATTAGGGTCGCCAGATTCTACGTTTGATAAAACTGCACGTATTCCACTTTCTTGAAACTTAACTTCTTCACCTTCAACAAACGCATCATTATTCTTGAATATAACATCAACTTTTGTTGTTCCACTCTTACCAAGAATCATGGCAGCAGCACCAGAACTTACTCCAATACCTATCTCACCTGATATGAGATCTGTATTATTACCACTAGGTCCGTTGTATGAACCTAATGTAAGTTGAGGAACTGTAGGATCTCCAATTCCTGATGATTCAAATACAGCAAGAACTGATACGACATCTGGTACGTCTAATGATACCTCTCTATCCTGTACACGTTTACCAAATACACTACTTGATGTAAGTCCATCACCAATACCATCACTGACACCTGAGTTTGATCTAGATGATCCTGATACAATCAAAGAGGCACTTCTTGTGAGTGTCTTTACTTTTGATTTTACTTTTGATTTTTGTTGTGTGCTATGTACGACTACATTACTACTCTGACTTGCTGTTAGTCCTGATATAGTTACACCTTTACCACTACCTGTCAATACAACCTGATCAGATGTAAGTGTTTCTATAGCACCACTTGTATAGATTACAGTATATCTCTCTTCATCAAAAGGTGCGTACACAAGATCGGTTCCTGTCAATGATGGCATGGTCAATTGTCCATCGCCATTTGTACTTAGACCTGTGTCTTCTACTCTTATCTGTAAAAGTGAGTTAGTGAGATCGAGTGATTCAATCGCTTTATTAGGTAACTCAGCATACATGAACCCACTTTTAGATCCTCTAAGTTTACCTGATACAATTTTGAGATCACTGACAGTTGTGGTGGAACTAGGAAGTGCTTTGTGACATACACCTGAGACAGTGTTAGGTGCTGCTACAACAGTCACATTATTGTTTGTAGGACTAACTGCACTCACAACGTTGAATGTCACATCTGTGATACCACCACGTTTGTATGCTATGACATCACCCACTTTGAAATTCTTCACCCAACCTGGTGTACCACTGGTGACAACACCACCACTTGTAATACTGAATGATCTACCTACTAAATCTTTCTTTGTCTCAAGTACAACATCAGCAGCAAAAGTTCTAGATGCAGCAGTAGATCTTACTGATTTTATATCACTTAGATCAAATTCAGTTATGTCTGTGATGACTCTACCATCCTTATCACCATTGATTATAATCTGCTCATCTTTCAAAAATTTACCTGCTACTTGATTCAATACAACTGTTGTAGAACTAGACACTGCGGTCTTTAGAAATCCTCTAGCACCAGAACTTACACCCTCTATGACAGCAGGTAATGCTATTGTATGTGCTGTGTTTATTGTTAGTTGTGTATCTGTTTGTATGTCAAATAAAAATAATTCAAAGACACTTGCATTGTCAGTATATCCAGCATTCTGTAATTTATAATCATATACTCTTGCTCTTCCTATCTCTGTCCCTGCTGATGATTTAGTTGATCCTAATCTTTCTTTTTGAAGTGAAACAAAATCGGATGTGGCAGCAGATAATTTTATTTGTGCACCATTTAGCACGTTATTGACTCTTAGTTTGTTACCTGCTTCAAAAGGCACTGCAGACGATTCTACAAGTCTAGTTGTTCTAGGTTTTTCTACATCAAGGTTTTTAGATCCCTGTGTTTTTACCTCATACCCTTTTACGTATGCTTTACCTGGTCCAATCCTGATATTCAACAATTCTTTTGAAGGTGTGTTACCCTCATCTGTAAGTCTTTCTGGAAAGAATGTTCCAAATACATTAACTCTGTCATTCAAACACTCTTTTGGTTCTATATCAAACTTATCAACATAGTAATTACCACTCTCATCAAATGTTCTTCTTGCAAATTCTTTTGCTATTTCACTGTATATTGTAGTATCTACAATTTTCTTAGTTATACCCTGCTCTATACGTTGTAATTCTATAAAGTTCTCATCTTGGAAATCAGTTATTTCTTTTTTAACAAGAGAAACACTAATCTTGAACCTATCAGCACCAGGAGCAGTGTAGTTAGAGAATCCAGCAGCATTATCATATAAACTGTTATCATCAACAGCAGTAATAATTTCTTCTTTAACATTGAGTCCAACCCTAAATGAAGCAAATGGTTGGTACTGATTGAGTATTATAGTTTCTGGATTTACTTCTACAAAAGATCCACGAACAAACCACACACCTCTTGTGATAGCAAAAGCAGATCCTACATTAGTTGCGTTTGAATTTATAGCAATAGCAAAATCAGAACCGTTTGATATAGTTGTAACACCATATGTAAAGTCTGCTAATGTTGTAAGTGTTTCACCGTCTAGAAAACTGTCACTGAGATAATCATCAGAACTCTTTTCATATTTGACATAGAGTGTAGTATTATTAGTTTCTGAGGATGCAGCAGATAATACCTTTACTACTTGTGCAACGACACCTGAAGTTTTACCTTGTATTCTTAGACCTACTAATTTGTCATAGTACAATTCTACAGGAACACCAAAAAATGTAGATTCTACCTTGACAGATGTATATTGACCATCGTATTTGAACACGCCAGGAATCACCATTGATCCCTCTTTGAAGAAGTGTTTACCCATCTTCTCAACCTGTCCTTGAAGGATAGATTGTAGCGTAGTTAGTTCTCTTGCTTGAACTGGGTTGCCAGGTTTGAATAGAACTTTGTTGAAGTTCTTAGACGAATCATAGTCGTCAAAATATGGACTGACGTTTAGGTTGGTGTTCTGTGGCATCGTTAGAATTCTAAGATGATTTTGATATCTTCACGTTGGTTTGTAGCTCTAGTAACTTCTGGTCTATGATCTATGTAAATAATGTTTCCAGAATATTTTTTTATTTCTGGATTCGCTAGACCACTATTATAAGTTTGACCAAAGTAATATGTTCTGGCATTCACTGTGGTTGAAACTCCCGTGAAACCTGTATCAATTGCTAGAGTCTCTGTGCCTGTTGTCGTAGTAACAATTATGTTTGAATTACCACCAGTAGCAGGGGTCGCAGTGAATCTATTTAGTTTGTATCCGAAGGTCGGTTTATTGTTAGAAGAGTCATTTGTAGCAAGGGATCTGTCTTGCCAATACTGTAGTGATTTTGTTATTGGATCATATCCTATAATTTGTCCTACAGCAGTTGATCCAACACCCACTGTCTGTGATATTTGACCATCGACAGAGACAACCATACTTGTGGTTGCTGCACCAGTTAGACGCACACCGTATACACCTGATGCAGAAGAGGCAGTAAGTAAATTTGTACTACCAAATTGCTGTGGATTTTCTACAATACCGATACGTGCAAACTGATTGCCAGTAGGGAAGTCTGGGTTTGTGACATCACTATTCTCTATTCTTGAATAAACAAGAACCTTATTTGCTCCCATTTCTCTGTAAATGTCAGCACCATGTCCACCAGGTGGTGGAATGATAACAGAGAAAGATGCACCACTTCCTGTCACTACATCATCAAGATCAAGAGTTCCAAAGGAGTATCCACTACCACCATTAGTTACCTGAACTGCAGAGGGTTTACCGTTGATGAATGTAACAGATGCCAGAGCATCAGAACCATCTCCTCTTATCGGCACATTGTTTTTAGTTCCATTGAATTGATATGAAGCATTAGTGACATCCTCAATTACAACAGTTTCAATTTTACCATCTACAGCAGCATTTCTCACATCTGCGGTGTCATTGCTTTTCAACCATTCAGAAGGCACAGGTATATAATCTGCACTGTCAAATTTTATAATGTCACTTGGTTTGATAGTATAGAGATATTTCCAAATATAACCATCGCTCTCAAGTCTTGGTTGCAAATCAGTATGTGTTGGTTCTTCAAGAGAGATAACACCAGCACCACTATTAGATGGTGACGCACCGTTGTAAATGCACTCATAAACTCTGAAATCAGAGTTCATCACATAAAAGTTTGTGTTATATAAACTTGTAGAATTTGTTTGCGGACTAAGTTTGTTTATACTATAGTCTTGACGATACATTTCATATATCGTACCTGATGTCCAAGATATTTTTTTGATAACTCGTAAGACATCATTTGAAGTAATTTTTTTGGCAGATATAAGAGTGTCATATATGTTATCATGCTCATCAAAGTTATCAATTGGAGATGGTGTATTTGTATTCCAATCTGATGCGACAGATGTCGCATTTGGTAAACCTATGAAGACATAATAACTGTTGTCAGTCGTCGAAATTCCACTCACGAAATTCGTCGCATTTAGAACTCTTATCTGATCGGTTATGACAGCTGGCATTATTTAAATCCGAAATTTAGCTCGTAATTCTTATTTATGTGTAATCCAGTAGTAATTTTGTCGTCCTCTGAATTGTTGGAGCAGTTGATAGACCTGTCAACCCATTGAGTGTGTTAGCAGTAAACGCTAAACCAACAGCTCCTGTTGTAAATTTAGCGTATGAATACGCACCATAGAAGTTACCTGCACCTGAACTTAGTCCAGTGACATTCACTCCATGACCTGATGAAACCTCAGTGAATACTCTGATTGTTGAACCTGAACCTACTCTTTCAATGTTACTTACTTGGAATACACCATCAAGGCATGTGGTAGCTATTCCAACAACTGCGGAAGCATTACTTGTTCTTGCAGTCAAAATACCACCATTAGATATATTTGATCTACTTAGAACAAAGTAATCACCAGTTCCTATGCCTGTTTCTGTGAATCCACCGAAATCGTTATTTCTCAAAACTGAATTTGTAGGTATTGAGAATTCTAATTGTAATCCTGTTGTTGTGGCACCAACTCCTACAATGACTCCCTGATCACCTTCCATAGTCACACCCTCTATGGATTTGTATGGATTGATAAATGTTGTTGTTCCAAAACCAGTATTATTTTTATCAGTGTCCACTATTTTGATACCAAACTCTGATGTATTTGGATCTTCAGTTTTAGTGAATGATATAACACCTGATTCCCCATATACCACAGTATCTGTGGTTGCCACATCTGCAATAATCCTTGTTGCAGGGAATACTTGACCTGCGTATAATCCTCTTGCCTTACTTACTTTTACACCGTCAATAATTTTATCATCTGTTTGTTTTCTCCACGTAACGGGTCTGAGTGGTGTTTTTGTTTCAGTGATTCCTTGACCCTTGTATATGGTTGTCTGTAAGGTATCTCTTGACACTATCTCTCTTATCAACCTAGTATCCTGTGTCAATATGGCTCTGTTTGATGGAGGTGTATTGATTGTTATCTCATCACCCTTCAATATTGATTCAACTGCTGAAGCAGTTCCTATGTCAGCATCAGTTCCTCTATAGAACAGCACTTGTAATGATGATCCAGTAGCAGGTGGTTCTGTAAACTTGATTTGTGTACCACCATCAAATTTGTATGCACGACCTGGCTTTTGTAAAACGTCATTTATGAAAATAAGAATTATATCATCAAGACTGATAGGATTACCGACAGTTTTTTCAATACTAATTGGATTCCCATCCTCTTTCAATGTAAATTGACTCTTACTTCCGTTGAATTCATTTGAAAAATCATCTAAAATTTGGAATTTGCCTAGTTGCCACCCTGAGAATTTATCATCTACAGTTTGTGTGACAGTGAATGTTGCTGGTTGAAAATTAGTTCCAGCACTAAAATTAGTTGGTATGCCAGCTATTGTCAAAGTCTCTCCAACCGTAAATCCATAACCAGGATTTATTAATTCTGTGCCTGATATACTATTACCTTGACCAACACGTATCGACACAGACGCACCAATACCAGTGTTTGCACTTATCAACTTGATGTCATCATATGCATAAGGAGAATCAAATTCTAAGAGTGGTACATTAGTGTAAGTGTATCCAACACCTGGTGTTCCGTCCATGAAAACTTTTTTAATTCTTCCATCTTGGATAGAGAACGTACCTGCTGCACCCGTAGTTGGATTACCACCAATCACCCTTACTCTAAATTCTGTGCTTGCACTTCTATAACCAGACCCTGTGAATCCCATTGCCACAGTGATTGTACCAAAACCAGACACCACTGCAGTTCCAAAACCTGCTTGAGTTTGTTGATATCCAAAACCTTGAGAGTTACCTAATCCAGATATTACACCTCTTTTAGGTAATCTATTAGCGTTCACATCAGATGTGCTGTATGTCTCAGTTTGACCAGCTATTGCATTTCCTGTAAATCTAATTGATGTGATTCCAGTTGACGATACGTATTCATAATCAATATCAGGTTTCTGAAAAACATTATTCAATAAAATAACACCAAAGTCGGATGATATACCTGAGATGTCACTTCCACTAGACTTGAGTGTGAAAGTCTTTCCTATACCAGTAAATTGTTCGCCTATATCATCAAGAACTTTATTTCCAGAGTAATCAGATCTTATGAATGCTCTTCCTTGAAACTCACTACCAGACACCACATCAGCTACTAATAATTTGTGAGTGCCAATACCTGCACTGGTAAGATCAATTGATACACCAGTCAAAGCGTCTCCTTTTGTATCTGCAAAAGAGAAGTTGTTAGTATCATTTTTGATTATATAATAATCTCTATTACCTTGTAGGGGTGATGGTGGTGTTATAGATCTCAATTTAACTTGAGTTCCCGTGCTGAATACTTCTGTCAATGCTGAGAAAGTATTATTGACTGTGTTTACAGCAGCAGACGATACACCAACAGTTTGTCTTGTCCCACCAAAAGGAACATCTGTAAAATGTATTTTATCCTCTCTTATTTGATAATCACCTCTCAGTAAACTCACTGCAGCGTTTCCTGTATGTGGTTCTTCAAAGGTTCCTAACCACGCCCTATCGACAAGTATATTGTTTGACATGGTGCCAAATCCAATAACTTGAATTCTCATTATTTCATTACCTATCTTAATCAAATCATATTGACTAAACCCTCTTACATCGGATAATCGAACCTCACGATTCAACATTGTATTTTCTGTTGTGGTTGCTGTTCCAGCTACTGTAATTATTGGGGATTGTAATACATTATCAACAGATATCATACACTTTGTATCTGGTTTTAGACATCTAAATCTATGTGTTGATCCAACTCCCACAGTTGTAAGACCTATGGGATCATTTGATAAAGCTAATGCTCTACTCGCTGCTAGTTTGAATTTATCTTCATTGAGTTTGATCACAAATACTGATGATGGCAGTATAGTGTCACCTCCTATACCAGCACTCGTATGATCAATACCTATACCTCTTGCATTACCTGTAAAATCATATTCAATCTCTTCACCAGTAACTAAAAAGTGATTTTTTATGACGAATGTCTCTGAACCTAATAAAATATTTCTACTAGATCCACCATCAAATACATGTGAAAATATCGGGTCTCCCTTGTGAGATAAATTGAATGACCTCTGAAAACTCTCGCTTTCAGTGTTGAATTGTCTGTTGAGTGATCCTAATTGAAATGACATTATAGTGTGTATAAGTTGTCTTCTGACACAGAGTCTGGTCTCTCAATCTTGAGTTCAGATACCCTTACTGTGTATGCTTTGTTTGCCAGTGGTGTAAATCTCAATAGGGTATTATTTCCTGATATATGTATGTCAGTATTTGCCATGTTACGTTTAGCACTATCATCGGTATAAAGATTATTGTACTTGTTGTAATTCGCATTACCAGCATATGAGTTAGCACTCACTATGAATACAGAATAGTTATTGTCAGTTGTATTATTGATTTCTACATGAAATCTACATGATGTGAAGTTATTATATGACTTTGTTGATATGGTCGTTGGACTAGGAGAACCAGTGGCAGATATATTTGTAAATGTGCCATCTAATTGTACGTCACCTACATCATATACTCCAGTGATACCAGTATTCGCATGAGTCTGTGCGACACCCACTGATCTTGCTAATGATGTCACAGTAACTGCCATGCCGACTGGAGATGTATGTCTAAGTTTTAATACATTACTAAGCATGTTTATTTGGAAAGTTCCTATATCAGTGTCTGCGTCCATCTTACCAAAATTAGTAAACAAAACTTTATTTGACCCATCTGCTACCCATGTAAATTCATCTATTTCTTTCTCACCAAGAGGACCTCTTGCTGCAACAAGTATACTGCCTGATTTGTACATCGTTGCATCTATGGCATCTATCTCCTGTACAACTGCAGAACCAAAGACAAGAAGTGATTTAGTCGCACCCTTGTATTCAGAGAATCCAAATGATGTAGAAGCAACTCCTACACCATTAGTCATTATTTCTTTGTGGAATGTTATGTCGTAACTAAATGATGAGTTATTTGGTACAAACAATACACTCGCAAGAGGACCGCTGACATCTGTTGTGAATTCACCAAGATCACCAGCGTCTGATAATTCTGAGTATGTGTTTAGGTATGCTGTGACACCATCATGGAATACAACAAACTCCGAGTATTGTGTAGTGTTGTAGGTTTGACCTAGTGATGTATCAAGAACAACTTGAGCATAATATTTTATAGCATTGATACCATCACCACCAGGTCCACCAGTCAACATGTCAAATGTGTCGAGTTCAACTGATCTAATAAGATTTGGATCAGAGTAGAACTGAGGACTTAGATCATCAATATCTAATACTCTATTTGTTTTACATATAATTGCATCACCAAATCTTCCATGTGTAAATGATACCTCATCACTTACTGTTTCTTCTGTATTTGTATTTTCACTTACAACATCAAAATTATGTTTGTCTTGTATAGACGCTTCTGCATCTATAACGACCACATTAGTTGCACCTGATGATATTCCAGCGATTACAGGAGGTGAAGATGGTACTGAATTGATAAGAAGATCAGAGTGTTTTTTGAATCCAGCTATGTGTGCTAGGGACTCTACAGGTTCACCCCATGATGAAATACCAACTGTGCTCTTGAGGGAGTATGCAAAATTTTGATAGTAATCATTATCTTGTACTCTCTGATAAAACTCATTCAATTTACCTGTGTCTCTTTCCCATCCAAATGGTTTTTCTGCAGATGTATCGAGAGTAAAGTATCCAGTGTATTCTTTTGTAGACTCTATAGTTCCACCTGCTTTAGAGAATTTACCAGTAACCACATCACCAGTGTTGAATCCAACTAATGAGTCAATACGTAAAACATTTCTAGTTTTACCTTTACCTTTGATGACATTAGCAGAAGCACCAGAAGATGATACCACTGGTTCACCATTTAAGAATGAACTTTCTACAAGATTTACTGTGAACTTAGCGAGATCTTTATCTTTACTTACAGTTCCATACTTTCCAAAATCATGAATACCAGGATCTTTATCAACCTCATAAGTTATTGTCGCTGCATTTACATTTCCAAATGCAGTGTTTATACCTGTGATTGTGAAAGGTTTGTATCCAAAGTCTGATGAGTTGTATCCGTTACCCCCTGCACTACCTACGTTTTCAACAAATATTTTATCCCCTATTGTAAACGGAAAAGGAGTGCCAGTAGTAAATCCAGTTGTTGGTGTTTGTAGTCTTAGTGTTACATTAGGATCTAAATATGAAGCACTTACTATACCAACACCATTACTATTATCTATTGCGAATAATTCAACATCACCACTACTCAAGTTACCACCAGATGTAACTATCTTTACTTCTGTTACTGATCCACCACTTAGTGTTGCTTCAAATTTAGGATTATCATTTACAGTATTAGTTTTACTATTATAAACAACAAAATTAGGTGGTGTAAGATAATTTCTACCTGTTGATGTGATTGCCACACTATCCACTGCAAAATTGTCTTTTAAGAATACAACTTGTGGCACAGCTGCTTGAGGTTGTAGAGTCAAATCAGATGGATAATCAAATCCCACATCCACTAATTGAATTTTATCTAATGATCCTATTTCTTCTCCAAACGCTTTTAGATTAGCAGATGATCCTGTGGTAGATCCTACAGATACTTGAGGAACATCTTTATATTGATCTCCACCGCCTTGTAGTAAAACTCTAGCAACACCACCTTTTACAGTTGGACTATTTGTGATATAACTCAACTGAGAAGCACTGGTATATCCAACTTTTTCAGGCACTTCAAATAAATTGAATGTGAAGGTATTACTTGCAATTGATGATATACCGTGAATTCCTGTGAATTTACTTGGGTTTACAAAAATCTTACTATAATCTTTTATATCTTTATTTGTCTCTATTATTTTCGCATTCTGTAAAGGTGAGAATTTATAATAAAGCACATCAGGAACACGATTAGTAAAGTGAATCGATGTTTTAGAATCTGCATTACCAGGTATTCCAGTCTGAACAACTTCAATGTCAGATCTACCTGTTCCAACAAATTTTTTCTTGTATGAATTATCAGTGAAGAAACTTAGTTCTGTATTTTCAAGTGAGATGTCTGATGTGTCAATCTCAAGTGTATCACCAAGTATAAGAGATACGGGAGGATTTATGGAAGATCCTATACTTACAAATCTTGTGCCAGGATCATATACCGCAGTGACAGAACTCGTGGCAGATGATACCACTGATAGGTCTATCTGATCGCCTGTTTTGAATGTATGTCCACTTGCACTTACATTTACATCTATAATTCTAAGAGTCCCTGTAACAACATCTCTTTTGGTCTTGAAAAAGTGAGTATTACCAATACCAGCATTAGCACTAAGCATGACTCTGTTAGTGTCAAAACCTATGTGTGATTGAGAAGTAACAATACCAATTAAGTTTTTGTCTATTACTTGAACAAATACTTCAGGTGGTAGAGGTCTAGCAAAAGTGACATTCACATGTCTCATCGCATTTGTCTGATACGTGATAGAGGTTCCAGCACCAGGATTGTATTCTACTTTGTCACCATTCTTGAATGGGTGATTAGGTAGGTAGAAAGATCTTGTGGGTATAAAGATATTTTTTGTCTCATTATTGAAGAATGATGTGGTCTGATTTTGTCCTCTTCCAGCAACAGTAACAGTTGTACCAATACCAACACCGAATGTTTGACCTGTACCAACAGAAGTTTCAGCATTGAAATAGTAACTTACATCTTCTGGTGTTGATAGGTTGAGTGGTTTGTCAAGACTGTATGTAAATTCATTCTCCAATCTTGTAACTCTTGTTCCAAAAGAATGAGCAGCACCAGCTGTACCATTCTGGGCTCTCAAAAATTCAACTCTATTATTTTTGACATCAAAATTATAAATTTTTAATTGCTCACTTTCAATTTGAACAATATCATTTACCTTGAATTTGTAATCTTTGATAACATCAGGTAACCAATCATTTATCAACACACTTGTTGTCAAACCAGTCGCAGCACTTGTTCCCATAGTCATTGCTATGCCTGTGCTTACCACTTTTACGTTTATTTTGGATTGGGTAACAAGATTTGCATGAGTTGTAGTTGATATTCCTATCATCTCTACGTTCACATTATCAGGCAATCCATGTGGTCCTGTGTGTATTCCAGTTACAGTGTCACCATTAGATATCAATACAATATCATCTAATGATGTAATGTTAGATGTGATATTGGTAATGTCAGGACCTTCAACATAACTTACTTTACCTACAGCACCAAAACCTTCAGTGTCTTTATTATCGAATACAAGTGGATCTCCTACATTATAATCTTTACCTGCAGTTACTATGTCTATACGAGTGACTGAACTACCTTTAGTGTTAGTAATGATAGAATTAGTTTCTGTATTTTTATTCGCATTTGAAGTGAATTGATACTCTTCAATATTGTAAGGTTGTGTATTTCTTACTAAACCTAAAGTAATAGGATCATTATCTTGATTCAATGAATCTGTCTGTGGTTTAGAATTATAAGTATCACCAATAATGTAAGGGAATATTGGTGTTCTAACACCCCTGAATGGACTGTTAGCGTTTATTACAAGTGTTGGATCAAGTGTAGTATAGTATGCGTAAATGCCATTTGGATACTCTGGTGTTGCTGCAAATCTACCATTGTGCTCATCTAAATCACCTGTTCCCTCGACATATGTAAAGTCCTCAATAAAGAAACCTGCTGGATACTTAGTAATGCTAGGTCCATTAACTCGCTGACTTGAGGATTTGACATAACTTGATTCAATATATCTCAAAGATCCATCAATGACAGCATACGGACCGTAGATAGGGTGACCATCATATGCCCAACCTATTATTGGAGAGTGATCTTGCCCAATATCACCTAAAAAGTCTCTTAGTAGTCTTGGAACATAATAATTTACGTAAGGGTTTCCAAGAGTTTCAGAGGTTGGTGTCTCTAAAAATCCATCGTCCTCTTTTACATCACCAGATTTAGCAAACCTTTCAACTTGATTGACCGTCCATGTCTTTATCTGACTAGAGAATATAGCTCCGCTACCAGGTGTGTCAGCTCTCGCAGTTGTTTGTTCTTGAGTGTAACCTGCACCCTTCTCAATCATTTCAATTTTTGTAATTGAACCATTTGCTACTATTGCTTTTGCCTTTGCACCTACACCATTACCTGTAATTACTATATCAGGTGTGCTAAAGAAATTTTCACCACCAAATTTGACTATTATTTGATCGATTTTACCATTGACAATAAATGGTTGTATGAATGCATTTTTTCCTTCTGCTACTTCTATAGTCGCTTTATAATTATCATTGATAACAGTAGATCCATAGTCACTTCCCTTATCATATACATGAACATCTTTTACCTCTCCTCTGATTATAGGAGTAGCACTAGCATTTGAGGTGCTGATTCCTTGTCTTCCAGAAATATCAACATAGATTGGTGGATCTTGGAACACATGAGTTCCTAAACCATCGTTGGTAAGTGATATGAAATTATTGAGATTTTTATTATTTGATAATCTAAAGTTATCATCATCTATTTTTTTTATGAAATATTCATTACCCTTTGTAAGACCACCTACCGCACTGTTGATGGTGCCTAGAGCATTGTATTTTACAATTTCCGAATCAAAGAATCCATGATTTTTTATATTGATTGTATCCGTAAAAGTGTTTATTCCTGAGAGTGTTCTCACTTCTCTATTCTTGAAATACCCACTGTTCTCTACAAGTATTTTGTCTAATTTTTGTCTTCGATTTTTACTTATAAACCTTTGTAATCCACCACCATTGACTGTAAGGTCTATTGTTCCAATACCTGCCAGTGCCTTAGTTCTTGACTCCGATATATGCATCTCATGATCATTGATTTTGACTACAAAGTATGGAGCAGTATCAACAAGAGTGCCTGGTGTCGTTCCAATACCTATGGAATTACTGCTGCCATTTGTATCATATATCAATTCTTCACCATCTTTGAATCCATGTGGTTCAGGGAATACAAACCTATCAGTGGCTGTGTTTACAACACCACCAGTGCTCGTAGAGTCAAATTCAACCACTTGTGGAACAATCTTCATCTTTGCTCTCGCTATTGCGGTTGTATTATTACCACCAACAATTTTTACCACAGGGGTCTCTTCATAATCTAATCCTAGTGTGTCTACTAAGACCTCTTGTAGGGTGCCCTCAACTTGTGCTATGACAGATGCTCCTAAACCAGTATGACCGTCCTGTGTAACTGATAAACGAGGTGGATTTATAACATCGTAATCAGACCCTGTGTTTAATACTTCAACATCTTCTAAAGGTCCAAAATATACTATGTCAGAAGACTTGTATGAATATGCTTCAACACCATTTGCGAATAAACCTACTCCACCTTGAACTGTCTTTATCTTTTCACTTGTAAATTCAGAGTCACTAAATTTCCTTAGTAATTTTTGACCACCCACAGAATTACCAAACACTGCAAATGGTGTCAATGTATGTGAAGTCGTGACACCTATATCACTCGCTGTAAATGCTGTGAGGAATTGACCTCTACGAACGTTCTCTGCTGTGTAAGCAAGTTTTACTGTATTGTCGTCAACCTTCTTTATGTAATACGCTTCACCAGTATTGAAATTAGTAAGAGTGCCTATACCCACAGAAGAATATACAACTAAATCACCATCATGAAAATTATGATCACTTAGAGGTATTTCTACTGTCGTTGTGGTAATACCTAAATTAGAAAATGTTCTTACTCTCTTTTGTGGATCAATTGGATAGTTTGGTAAACTATTAGAAGCAACATAAGTTGATTCTCCATCAGTGTATGAGTTTTGTACGTCTACTGTAAATCCAGTAGAAGACAACTTCATTTTTCTTCTTACCTTGTATTTTTGTGAAGTATCTAAATTAGGTACGTTCGCAGATACAGAAAATCCAAATGGACTGTTTTCAAAAACAAAAGTTATTTTACCAACTACTATGTCATCCTCATTATTTCGATTTATTACCTCAATTGTATCTCCAACATATAAGGTATGTTCTTGTGCAGCGAAACTGAATCTATAGTTATTATTACTTTGTATAGCAAACGAATCAATATTATACGTAGATGCATTGTTGTATATCCATGTGCTGTATCTTAGTTCTTTCTCTTTTTTTCCTAAGTGTTTGATATTGAGTACAGAGTCTTCTTGCTGACTCCTTGCCTCCCCCACGAAATCATGCAATACACCCAACACATTGAATGTAACAGGCAATCTCAAATCACCATCTTCATATGATGTTGCTACTAAACCTGACCTTACTGTAGATCCTATCCCACATGGAGATGTAAGAGGACTAAGACCTAGAAATTGCGTATAGTTTTTTGAATCATATGATAGAGACCTATCCTCAAAACTTATAGTGCCTGTAGCTCCAAATCCAATTGTCGAGTCTACGTTCAATACGGTGGCACCCACAGGTGAAGAATTTGTTATAAAAGTTTTACCAACTTGCTTGAATTTACCTATTGTAGTGCCTTTAGATATTGAGATCTTGTAAAATGTCTTACCACCAACTAAAGCTTTCTCAACATTGTATATTGAACCACTTGTTTGAAGTGGAGTGGTTTCTTGTATCAAACTTTGACCAACAATCTTGAGAGGATTACCTGATAACAATTCACATATCACTACATCGTTTACAATATAATCTGCATCAGATGGTTTGAATATGTATTTTGAAGGTTGAATCATATCAACCCTTTCACCATATAAAGCTCCAAATAATATCTTGAACGATTCTTCTGTTCCTTTAGATTTGTAAAAATCTTTTGATTGTCTTATAAAATTACTTGTGTCTACTTTATTGAATAAATTTCTTTCTGAAAAACCAGGTAGTACTTGTTTCTTGAGTTTTTTTAGAAATTCTTGTAAAAATATATTACTGAGATTTGTAACTTTCGCACCAACACTATGAGTTCCTATACCTGTCTCTGTAAATGTAAGGTATTCAGGATTATTTGTTTTTTTGTTATTTTCTATTCCACTAAAACCTCTTACACAACCAGTGAAAGAAGTTGACCCTATTCCTGTGTAAGTGATTATTTCATTATCAACTTTTAATAAACCATATTGTCTAGGCCACCCCTTAGTAGAATCAACAAATATTTCATTTTGTACACCGTTGATATTTTGAGTTATGGTTGTAAAACCAATTAGATTTTCATTATTGAGAAAGTTCAAACTCTTGTATTCAACAAGGTTATCAGCAATATCAATAGGACCACCTTGATATTCTTGTGAGATATAATACTGTTTTAGGAATTCGCTAAAACGAGGATTCTCAGTGTCGATTACCTCTGGTAATTGACCATGAACTATTTCATTTATTTTGACTTTTGTAAGTGATGTCTGAATCATTAATATCCACTACTACTTGAGGAACTTGATGATGAAGGTGTTGACATCGGAGATGATGACACAGGTGTGGATGAAGTATCTATGGCAGCAGCAGGAGTGTTTGTTATGATTACACTATTAGGTGAGTGTGTAGCTCCTGTCATTTTGTTACCATTTGCCATCAAGTGGAATTCACCATAATACGGTTGACCATTTACATATCCCACAAGTGTGTCCGTAGTTGATGCACTTGTGATAATTGCACCTCTTACTTTTGCACCATTACTATAACTTGATTGTGAGTTGTACCTTGTACCAGATGTATTTGCTCCTGTTGAAATAGGATCTTCTCTCATGAAGAAATTACTGTTAGAAACATCAAACTGTAAGTATAATTCTTTTCTTGCAAGCACATCATTTGATTGAGGTATTGCCTGAATTTCAATAATATTGTCAGATAAAACAGTGCTCGTAATATTTACTGTGTCTATTATCACTTCACCTTTTTTATAATCAACAGATCCAAATGAAGTTGATAAAATTTTGACAGAAGCATCAGAACTTAGTTGGAATAAGAATAGATTACCTTTGTCACCCGACACAAATCGATCAGCAAAGTAAACAGTTCCTGACACGCCAGATACATTGAAACCTGTAGATTTGATATTATAAGCATCATCATTTCGATGGAAGGTGTTATCAAAACACATCTCATACTGACTGAACACGTTCAATCTTGCCACTAAGTTTCTTCTTATTCTTATCGTGGTGATATTTGATGTGATTGAATCACTGACTCTATCAATGAGTGATAAAACTTTACTATACTTGAACCTACCACCAAATTTATTCAACTCTGTGCCACTAGCAAAAGCGGTCATCGCTGATATGACTTCTGTTCTAAGATTTTGAGTATCACCCACGAAGTTGGCATTATAGTAAATGTAACTGTCGAGTTCAACGTATAAAAACTTCAAATCAATTATTTCAGGAACAATACCTGCAACGGAATAACTCTTGAGTGATGTTAGTATCTGTTTCTTAGTAAACTCAGATAAGAAGTTACCATTCTTAGGTTTTGCAGCGATGAACACTCTTCCGTATTTGGGAGGATCAATTTCCTCACCACCAAACGCACTTACTGATTCAATATTTGAATAGACTGAAGGTAATATAGCTTCATAGTCACTCGCTGTAACAGCTCTGTGCTGTGAGGAGTAAAGTCTTGGAGCATAATACCTTACACTTCTTAGATCCTCTATGTCATCTCCACCCTCAGAAGAAAACTGAGGTTGTAAGGTTGTAGTTGTATCAGTTTCTGTTATTCCATCTTGATCTGTAATCACACCAGAAAATAAAAGTCTTGCTACACCATTACCATTCTTACCCTCTGTCTTGATATATGATATATCAATAACGTTACCATTATCTAATTTCTTACCAAAGATACCGTCACCAAATAATATCTCATACTTCTCATCTGTTGTTTCTTGTATGAGATATATGTTTGATGTTGATGTAATACCAATTATATTATCTACTATCTTATACTCTGTAACTGATGTGCTTGAATTGTTTTCTCTTATGTTGACTCTAATTGTAGATGTATCCACCCCATCATTAGGAAGAATAAATCTTTGATTCGGTAAAGAATCATTTACGACAAAACGACTTTGTAAATATTGACCTTGAAATATCTCTATAGCTCCAGCAGACGCTCCATCCAATGCAGTAGCTGTAACTTTTTGTGGAATAGAGAATAAGTAATCAATGCTTGACTGACTACCGTTACCAAACAAACCAGGTTCAAATGTGATAGATGTAGTATTAGTGTTGATTCCTACTATATCAAAGTCAACAACCATTCTTGCTGCTCGCTTAGAACGTGGCACATATCCTATATTTCTTGCTAATGCTACAACATTTTCTCTTAGAGTCGCACTATCAATAAAAGTCTCGTTGACAACTGCGTTTGTGTTGTACGCTGTTGTATATGAATTATATGCAAGCACATTCACTAATACAGACAGGTTTGATCCCTCAAAATCCATATCTGAGAAATTTGAATTCTGTCTTAGATAATTCTTTATTGAGGTTTTTATATCCTCAAAATTCAAATTAGTAAATTGTTGCAGTGCCATTATAACCTTGTTGGTTCTAGAATGAATGAGACTTGTTGTGACGGAGCAGACATTCCGATGATGTCATAAAATATGGTTATTTCAAGAGAATTTTTATCAGGTGTTGATATAAACCCAACATCTGTAAGTTTGACTCTTGGTTCAAAATTTTTTAAGGTTGTCTGTATTTCAGATTTCATAGGATCAACATAATCAGCGTTTGCCAACTCAAATAGTGATCCTGTTACCTTCGTGCCTAATAATCTATTGAAAAATACCTCACCGAAATTGATACGTACTAAATTTTGCACAGAACGTTTTATGGCATCCTCATTCTTTAGAACAAGAACGTCATTCGTTACTGGATGCTTTTTGAAGGATAAAGAAATATCTTTGAATCCTTGTGAAAAACTCTGTGCTGGCACTAGATATTTGTAGTCTGGGTATATTTATCATTATTTAGAGACAAAAAAAGACCCTCTACTGAGGGTCGTCTTCATGTCCGAGATATCTGACCTCTATTTCATCAGGATGTGGGAAACCATTTTTATAATAATCCTCTGCTAGATCTTGTGTGATGTCTAGCATTTCTTCCTCTGATATAGAACTGTATTCTTTGCTACCCTCTATGTAGATATCATATAATTCCATATTGGTAATGTTGATCATCACCGCTATCTATATGATTCTAGTTTTCTCGTGTCCTACTCTGCACTGTGGGTCAATCCAAATTTCAAAACCTGCTTTGATTGCATCAAGACAGAATGATACATCTTCACCACACATGTCTTGTACTTCACCTGAGTCAAAAACCTGCATTTGAGGAGCAAACCAAGGATATGTCAATTCTTTGTGCTCAAAAACACCGTGCTTGATAAGTAACCATCCGAAACCTGTATAGTCAACTGTAAATGGTTTACGTCTTTTTATAATACCGTCAACCATCTCATGATTCATGACACCACCATTCTCTTTGAAGTCATCCTCTTCTAACCAGTGAGCACAAGATGTTGTTTGACCATCTTCTGTAGCATACCAACCACCAGCAATATCTTTGTCCATTGCAAGAACACGATAGAAAGATTCGTTAGTGAAAACTATATCACTATCAATCCATAGTTGATAATCATACTTGAGTTTACCATCCCATGGTAATTGATCAGGTCCTCTTAGGACATTCGCTCCTAGACATTTACATCTAGCAAAGTTCACCATGGAACTATAGTCTTGGGATATTTGTATATTTGCCCCATTCTGCACCAACTCGAAACAGAGTGATACGAAATTTTTTAGAAAAATGTATGATACTCCTCTGCCAGGTAGACAGAACACAATACTTTTTCCTTTGAGTAATTCTTTTGCTTTTTCAATATCAAAAGACTTTTTCTCATCAGTTGGCGGTTTTGTAACCACCTTGAATCCTTTAGCCATAATTACGGGTCAGTCATAATCATTATAACACTTTATATAGCGTCTATCAACTCGATAATTTTTTCTGCAATAACTTTGTGTCCTATCACACTTGGATGATTATTTGAAAGTGTGAAATTTTCAGGTATATACCCTTTCAAAACACCTCTGTGTAAGTGAGTAAGTGATTTACCGTGATATAATTCTTGCCAATTATTTTTGAGTTCTAATTCCTTTTGGTGGTGATCTGCTAAAAGAGGAATGTACCTTATACCCTTTTGTGTGCAGTATGTGTCAAAGAGAACTAAATTTTTCCACATATTCTCAATACCATTGTAATCATTGAATATCCACTTATAGTAAAAAGGAGCAGGGTGTCTTTTTTGGTGTATATGCATATCCAATATAGATCCATCTTTCTTAAACCACTCTATCCTTGTATGTAAAGTAAATTGAATCACAACAAGGTCAACAGGATTTTTATCAAGATATGTGATAGATTCTCTTACAATGCGATCATTACTTATACCATTAGACGCTAAATTTACTTCTTCCGCATTATAATGGTTTGATACCAGTCTACTGTATCTTTGATTTTCACGATCTGTAAGTTCGTCGCCCCATGTGATAGAGCAACCATTATATAAAATTTTCATCAATAAACTGTTACGCCATACTTATTTGAGAATATCTCTGCATCTTGCCAAGTATTTACTATTGGTTTACCTTTTACATTCAATGATGTATTCAATAATACAGGACATCCTGTACGCTCGTACCAGCACTCTAGAATCGGTCTCAGTATGCTTTCAGATGTCTCTGGGACTGTTTGTACCCTAGCAGTATTATCAACGTGCACAACAGCAGGTATGGCATGTGGTTGTTTGCACTTATAAACATATGACATATATCTTGAATGAGGTGGCATGTCAAAGTAGTCTTGAGCATGTTCTTCAAGCACAGCAGGTGCAAAAGGTCTAAACTTATCTCTTTTTTTGATTTCGTTCACTAAGTCTTTGGTGTCTGCTTGTCTCGGATCCGCCAGTAGACTTCTATTACCGAGAGCACGAGGACCAAACTCAGCACGACCATTTGCAATGCCCACGACTCTTTTTTCGAGTATTGCATCTACAACTCTCCTAGGATCGCATAGTTTTTGTATATTATACCCAGTATAAGGGGTGAACTGAACTCTGCCACCATATGCGAGACATGCTGCCCCCAGAGCACCTCCAGCGTCACCAGGATTTGGCATAATCCACATATTGTACATTTCCCTCAAACCACTGTTTACAACGCAGTTCAGAGCGACTCCACCCCCATAGCAGATGTGTTTGCTATATTCTGCTGCTTTTGCAAATATAGTATTCAATTCAAGTTGTAATATCCTTTCTGCACTTTTTGCGATATCTTCTTTTTTATAATTGCCTAATCTACATCCTTTATGGTTATTCTTGTATAATTGCCTCTCGACCACGTTCATATTCACTGGATGACCGAATGCTGCCATTCCCATGAAAATATACTCTTCATCAAGAGGACGCAGACCTGCCCACTTCGTGAGTGCAGAATACCACAATCCTATTGACTTAGGATACCATTGCGACCACCGTTTCTTATAAACCGCTTTTCCGTCTACATATTTCGCAGTCCATATAGATGTAGTGTCCCATTCACCAATACTATCAACAACAACACACGCTGCCTCGTCAAACAAGGATGTTTGGAATGCAGCAGCAGCATGCGACTTATGATGACTATAATACCTGTTTGGTGTCAAAGAAAGATTCCTTGATCGCATCCACGCTTTCTGACCTGCAAAAAACTGCCTTGTTCGTTTCAAAAGCGGTTTTTCGTAAAAAGCAGTCACGCCAGACTGATCTATCAGCATCGCAGTTGACGCTGCAGTCAAATCAAGGTGTTTATCGTGTTTTTTCTTTGAGTATCGCTCGGAGTGAGCTGCATAACAAATTCTTCCATTATTGACGACTGCGACAGCAGCATCATGGAAACCCTCACTAAATCCGATCATTATTCGTCTTCTTCGTAGATGTAAGGGTCTTCTCTACGCATTTTCCAAAGTCTGTACTCACCTACAATCCATTCCCAAAGTTTTTTCATTATGTGTCCATGACTGTGGTATATATCCAAATGTATCATACCATTTTTTGTAAATTGGGGCAAATACAACTTTTGCTCTTTCAATGATGTCAGGAGTCAATACTTCAATGTCAGATTCCCACTGATCGTTCAAATATGAAATGTGAGGTGCATTTATCCCAAGATCGGGCACATATGCGTTTGGATATATATTATCAATCAAATATCCCATAAATTCGTTAGGTTTGCCATCCCAGAACTCTTCCATAACAATTGTTTTGACATTGAAGTGTTTTTTCCACTTTTTGTAGAGTGTGGAGTAACAAATATCTGGTGACCACTCAAAAAACAGTTTTTCTATGTTATCGGGTCTTCTCGCATTGATGACAGACCAAAATCTGCGAATTGGATCTCTAAAAATCATCACAACAGTAATATCGAAGTGCTCTTTTAGTATTGGAGCGTATTTTTGTAAAAATTGATCTGAAAGGTTAGAATTTGGATTTGAAAAATCTGCAACTGCTTTATATTCGTGTTTTATGTGTGACCAGTGCTTTTTATAGTACGAAATGTACTTTTCAATCGAGAATGGCGATGTATAGTGTTTTTTCAACTCCTCCTGTGTCCATAGTCCTTTGACAAGTGGACTATGTTGATTTACAAGAGGATGTTTACGACCAGGTCCTTTTCTACCACTACCATCTGGATTATCTAACCACTTTGGTCTGAAAAACTTAGAATAAAATTTTATTTTGTCAATTGTTTTGTTTTGCTCAGTCAAATCAAGCAAGTGCAAGTAACCGTGCTCTTTTTCATGACCACCATGACACAATTTGTGATTTACAGCGAAAGTATAGTACAAGGGTGTTGTACCACTCCAACTTGTACCAGCACTCAATACTAATTTCGGTTTCATATGAGTTTCATGATGTCATTAGCAATCATCCAATGACCAATACGGTTCGGATGCTTCTTTGGTAGTCTTGGATATTTCTTATCCTCTAATCGAAGGTCATATGACTCACCATCGGCATTGATCGTAGTGATGATAAGGGGAGTCGAACCCCAATGACCCTTTATTGCTGTGTATGCAAGTTTCTCGTATGCAAAACCATACTCACTACTATAAATATTCTTGTAATAATCTGTCCACCAGTCTATGTGGTCTTCGTGGGGTTTATTATGATGAGGTGAACCTCTTCTGAGCAAACTTTGATGGACATTTGCCCATCGCTTAGATTTTGTATCATAATACTCGGTTCTATTCCTCTTCGTTAGTTGAATTATTGCTATATCATAATCCTGTGGATTCTCTTCTAGAGATGTTCTCATTATGTAGAAATTACTACAACCAGATTTAGATTTATTGACTTCTTCTGCGTTTAGTCTATTACATATGAGTTTACTAAATCTATCATCTCTGTTTTCGAGTTCATTACCCCATGTCCAAGAGCAACCATTAAAATAAATTCTCATGAGCAAACCAAAGTTACTATTGGGAGTCGGAACTCCTTTTTCTGGAGTGTCTTCCTTATTATACACACTATCCGTAGATAATGCTTATTGTCATGGTTGGAATCCCACCTCTAAAGATTATCTATCTCTTGTTGCTGGAGAAATAGGTGGCATAGAGCTAAAACCATTTGAACCAGACACACTCAAAAAGCGTAAGTTATATAGAGAAATTGCAAAAAAGAGAGTATCAAAGTTTGCTTGGAGAATGGATAATCCTAGTGGTAACAGACCACCAGAGATAACAACCACAAACTCTCTTGTAAACGGTGATATGGACATAGCGACTGAAAAGGCACTTATGTCAACACCTTTCACAGTTCAAAAATATATTGATTATCAGTTAGCACATTGGGAAAAAATAAAAGATAATTTCCAATCATTGGTTGACTTTGGTTCATTTGTGGGTTTCACTGAAGAAGCACTTTCAGTAATAATTCCTAAATTACAAGAATCATTTGATGTAAAGGTGATCATAATATTCAGAGACCCTGTGCGTAAATACTGGTCAATGATGAATAGTAGAAGATACACTAATAGAGTGTTTTATGAACAAACCACTGTGGGTGTATCAACTGCCTATGATGATCCATATACAAGTGTAAGTGGTCAAAAGAAATCACTAATAGATCGTGAATTGAATGAAATAAACAACAGAGCGTATGGTATCGAAGCAAAAACAGTTATGGAACCAGAGAACTGGTTTGAAAATTTCTTTACTTATAGAGGTAACAGAAATGGTGGATCACATTATGCACCTATAAATATTCGCACGAAGAAGACAGCACTGACAATTGATGAAGACTACGCAGAAATATACACAAAGTTTGTTAATGTATTAGGTGCTGGTAATGTTCACACTACTGTCATGGAACAATTATTTGGTGGAGTCACCGCAGCGAAAGATGCACTATCTACTTTCTTAGGTTTTGATATTGTAAATCTTGCTAATTGTGCGTATGTCCCTGAGTCTGGCATCAATGCCACACAACATCCATATCTCCAAGACCAGTGGTCAACTGACAAAGTTGAATTAACTGATGAACTCAAAGCGAAAGGTAGACAGTATTTGAAAACCACTTACGATAATTATGCAGCAACATTTGGATCAATCCCTAGCGAGTGGACACAAGCCTAAATTATTATTTGGTGTAGGTACACCTTTTTCAGGCACAACTTCATTATTGTACACATTGTCGTGGACAAATGACTATTGTCACAATTGGAAAGCACAACAACATGGTTTCCTTCAATACATGGACTTTGAGTGGAGTGCTACTAAACAAGGTCATGAAATAAGTGATACTCCTGAGAAAGAACTAAGAAAGTATAAAGTTTGGTGGCCAGGTAGTGAGCATAGCATATATGAGAACAACTGGAAGTTACATGCATATAGGGATTTTAGAAAGAAGGTAGAATATAGAACTAAAAGATATAGATGGCACGTAGACAACCCTTCCAATTCAAAACCACCTGAGTTGGTGTCTAATAACCCCAAAGTAATTGGTGGGGAGATGATACCTAGTGTTGAGAAAGAATTTATGTCTCAACCATTCACTATACAGAAGTATGTGGACTATCATTTGGCACATTGGGAGAATATAAAGGATAACTATCAATCACTTGTTGATTTCAATAATTCAAACGGTATGTTGAGTCAAGACTTCTTGAATAAGAACATACCAATCCTACAGAAGTATTTTGATATCAAAGTTGTTATGATATTCAGAGATCCTGTAAAAAGAATATGGTCTTTACGTAATTATCGAAAATATAATGACATTGATGGTTCAGATAAAGATAGAAGAGGTTGTAATGTTTATAGTCACACAAAAAACTCAGGATTTAGAACTGAGAGGTCTACTGAAAAACTTGAAAGTACAGACCCCACGGAGAACTGGGATTACATGAATGATGGGATTGAAAAGGTTGACGGTGACTCTTACAAAATGACTGAGAGAAATATGATAAGATATAATAGAAAGGAAAAACGCACCCCATCAGACTACACACACTTATACAAGAAATTTGTAGAAGTAGTGGGCAAAGACAACGTGCATCACATGGTTATGGAAAAATTGTTTGCAGGTGATAAGGAAACAAAAGACTCACTGTCTTCTTTTTTAGGATATAAACTTGGAGACATAGCAAAATGTGTGTATGTTCCAGACTTAGGAATAAATCCACCGAAACATCAATATTTACAGGATCAATGGGCATCTGATGTGCTTCCTCTTACAGATGAGTTGGCAGCAGGTGGTAGAATAGCATGTAAGAAGTATTATGATGATTATGCCGAGTTATTCGGTGGTATACCTGAGGAGTGGTTACAATGAAGATAATACATGATGTATTATCACCAGAATTACTAGCACATTGTAATGGTGAGATAGATTTTAGATTGACTGAGGAGTCTTGGACATTCAGTAACAACAACTGGGATCCTTATTTGTATAAAGGTATACCTGGTACTTGTTTAGCGTCAGAGGTATCAAAAGGTCTCAAGTTGAAAGTGCTTACAGCAGTTCGTAAACATCTACCTTTGGTAAAACATGACAAATACCATCTAAACTATCATTACTGGTTACACAACTCAGGAGTTCAGTGGCACGAAGATAAAAAGTATGTTTTTGGTGCAACCTTGTATTTGAATGACTGGAAAAAGGAGTGGGGTGGTTTATTTTTGTGGCAAGACAATAAAACTGGCGATATACATGGACAGATACCAAAACCAGGCACTATTGCAATAGTTGATCAGTCAGAGTTTCATAGCGTAACTCAAGTATCACCTTTTGCACCGTATCCACGACGTGCAATCCAAATTTGGGGAATGAAGTGAAATTATTATTAAATCCTGGTGCTGGATGGTCTGCCACAACACCTTTTTTGTACACATTGTCATATCATCAGAAATATTGTCATTGTGGTCATCAAAAAGAGTCAGGATATCTTAGAAAAGTATATTCCAATGATTTTGATCAATCTTTAGTTGATTCTGATTGGAATGCTCCACAGAAAAAAATAGATTCTCCTATGGGAAGAGTTTTATCAGTCAGGAATCAATATGTGAAGCATTTTGACCCACACTTCTTGGAACAGTATTATAAAGCACCATACACAATTCAAAATTACGTTGAATACTACAGAAAACACTGGGAAGCGACAAGATGGGAATATGAGTCTGTTTCAGACTTCTCAAATTTCAATTTTTCACTTCCAATCGAGTTTTTACAAAAAATTGCACCGATTTTACAAGAATTTTTTGAAATAAAAGTCACTTTTCAGTTTCGTGACCCAATTCGTCGATTTTTTTCAGAAGTTGGAAGTGGGATAGTCAAAAATATTGATGAAAATGAAGATTTGAAGGAAAGAATTTGGAAAAAAACAAAAAATCACAAAAAATTATTTCTTTACAAGTTGAAAAAAGGTAATTTTTCGCCAAATTGCGAATATTTGTCAACTTTTGAGAAATTTCAAAAAGTTTTTGGTGAAAAAAACTGTTATTTTGTCGTCATGGAGGATTTTTGGACAAAAAAAGACGAGTTGGAGAGACTTTCGGATTTCTTATCTTACAAAATTACCAAAATTCACGAAAATTGCTACGTTCCAGACTTGGGAAGTCGTGCTCCTCGCCTTGAGTGGTTGAAAGATCAGTGGGAAAGTGACCTTGTAGACATAGATGAGGAGATTTTGTGTGAAGCAAGGACAGTCATGAGACCTTTTTACCTACATTGGCAAAATAAATTTGGAAAATTACCTGATTCGTGGGTTGACAATATATTATGATTGTATTATCATATAAATTGTAAGGACGCTTACGTCGGGAGTGACTGAATAAACTTACTGGCATCTAGCTGGTTAAGGTGATGAGACACAGGTGGTGCTGCTGCGAAAGCAGAATCGACTTACCAGTCGGGTCTCAGGCAGAGATGTTTTTCTAAACTGTAGAAATGCCCGTCTCTTGTTGGTATACAGGAGTCCAACCTCCCTCTTTTTCTTATGAAACCAAAACTTATATTATGTGTGGGTACAGGTTGGTCTGCTACAACACCTCTTTACTTCACATTTCAGAAAAACAAAGTTGCTACATGCTTGAATAAAGAACCTCATGTTCTTTCCTATCTTCATGCACCTCAAGCGTTTAGCAATATGATGGAGAGAAAATATAACATGGGTTACTTGCTTCCAGAGGGTTTTCGAGAGAGAACAAAAGAAGAGAATGCGATGGCGACTATATGGAAGGCTCCGACTCTTGACAATTATGTAAAATTCCTCAAGCATTACTATAATCATATCAAAGACGAGTATCAGGCAGTCTGTGACTTCTCTACAACCTATGCAGGGTTCAATATTCATCAGATCATGACATTTGCTAAAACACTCAAAGAAAATTTTGATGTCAAGGTGATAATGATACTGCGAGATCCTTTTCGTCGTATGTTCTCACACTTCAATCATGTATACAGAGATAACCCAATAGAAGAACTCTCAAAAGCGTTTCTCTACATTCGACGCTTTGATAAGAATTCATTCCAATTCCCTTTAGAGACAAGAGGATGGCATCGAAAGAACTTTGAGGCATTTGCTAACTCTAACTATCATAGAATACACCAGAACTGGGAACAATTCTTTCCAACTCACTCTATTATCATGGAAGACCTCTGGGCGGGTCGTAATTCAGAATTAGAGAGACTCAACGGGTTTTTGGGTACAAATATCACTGAACTACATGAGAACGCATACTACCCTGACAGAGGAGCAGATGCACCACACTATCAAAACCTACGTGATCAATGGGATAGTGATACAGTGACACTCGATCCTAAGACGGTAGAGAGGGGAAGGAGAGCAATGCATTATTACTATGAGTCATGGGAGAGACTTACGGGCACAAACCCTTGGAAGGATGATGAGTGGATCTAAACCACTCTTTGTCATATGTGTCGGCACAGGATGGTCAGCAACGACTCCACTCTACTACACACTGCAAGATGCAAAGATCGCCAACGCTTTTATCAAAGAATCAAACATACTGTGCCCCAATCTAGACTTCAGTGAGAAGTACAAAGCTACCAAGAATACCGTATACCTGAATCCAACTATTGATAACTATATCACCTTTCTTCACGAATACTATCAGAGCATAGCTGATGAATATCGAGGTGTATGTGACTTCACTACCAGCTACGCTACGTTACCACCTGATATCATCTCTACGTTTGCAGATAAACTCAAAGATAACTTCAATGTCAAAATATTGATGATCTTTCGAGATCCAGTGAGAAGATTGTTTTCACATATATCACACCTTACCAATACCAGTCCAAATACCTTTATGAAGGAGATACTCTTCTATCTTCGTAAGATTCCAAATGAATTAGTATATCCTACACAGAACTATAACTATAAACTCAAAAACTTTGAACCCTTTCTCTTTGCTAACTATTCACTGATATACGATACATGGAGATCATTCTTTGATACACATTACATTATCATGGAGGATCTCTGGGCAGGGAGAAACAACGAGTTAGAACGGTTGAACACCTTTCTTGGGGCGAATATTACTCAGGTGCATGAAAACGTTTATTATCCAGATCAAGGTGCCAATGCTCCAAAACTTGCAGGTCTTGCTGATCAATGGACTTCTGATACTGAGAACCTAGATCCAAAGTTACTTCATCTCGCTCGTAGAATGATGGCAAGACATTATGAATTCACAGATGCTTGGAATATTGACGAGTGGTTGTAAGTATGTTATAATAAGAAAAACAAACATATTATGCCTTTATTCTTGATAGTACTCGGAGCATCTGGTATTGGTGCCTCCATTGCTCTTTATATTCTTCGTAAGTACGACGACCCAAATACATTATGAATCCTAAATTGAAACTCTTCTATAAGGTTGGATTTCCTCTTGTTATTATCATCCAACTCACTTCTATACTCTTTATGCTTTCATATAACGGAAGACAAAAAGCATTATCCTGTAAGGCACTCGGTGAGTACTTTGTCTGTAAGCAGGTTGAGATTCCAAAAAATCTATAGGGGGTTTTTTTACTGGGAAAAAAATTTTGATTTAGCGATACCTCTGTCGAAGGTTAAGGTTTGTAGGTTGCAGAGAAGGTACTTTTTATATAACCGCCCCCCCTTGGGGGCAAAAATTACGTAACAAATTATACACTGTCGAAAGAGGGGTATTGACAAGGTGTCAAGTATCGAATGATACAGGGTCGTGTATTAGTGTGAGGTTACATTGGGAATTGTGAGATCACGAAACCTGACACCTGTCAAGGGTGTAACACTCTGGACTTATAGAATCCTAACCAATCGAGAGGTCTAATTATCATGCCAGAGTATAACGATTTTATGCGTTTAGCATCTGGTTTACAAGTTCTGTGAATAACCAACGCTTAGAAATACGAGTTGGAAAGTACTTGACACGCTTACCAGATGGACTAACTGTGAAACGAACTTCATCACGAAGGCATAATGGGTCTATCGCCTGTTTGAACATTCTTTTACAATTCATGTCTTGCCAGTTAGGGTCAACTTGCTTTGCAATTTCTGTGAGTGTCAAACCCTGTGGATTGCTTTTGATTATCTGAAGGATTTGCTTAGTGCTTACCTGATAGTCAAGGTCTCTGCTGTTTGTATTGATTGAGAAGTGATTAGCAGATTTAGGAAGAGTGAACATAATAAAGATTTGCTGTGTTACTCCCTTATATTAAGTCATGTTTCTGGTACTGTCAACCTGATAACCATGTACATTTTATACAATGTATCATTTTTTACATTGTATAATTTTATACTTGACAAACCCCAGAGGTCTTTGCTAGAATGGGGGTAGAGCTCGGAGTCGGTGTATCATTTTATACCATGTAACATTTTATACATTGCATCTTCCTGAGAATATGTTAAAATTAAGGTATAGAGTCAGGGGTATGACTTCTCAAGAAAAATCTTCGACACTCCCCCTGCCAACTTTTAAATCTGGCGACAAGCACCCTCCTAAGTCTAGCATAAATTTGAAAAAATGTCATGTACATTTTATACAATCTAATGTATCATATGTACTTGCCAAATCTCAGAAATCTGCTACATTTCAATGTATAATATGATACAACTGTGCCTTGTGCCAATTTTTCAGGTGTCCTCCTGCAAAGTTTTCCACAGGGTGTGGAAAAGTGCTGTGGAAAACTCCATGTGTGGGTTCGCTCGCATTGTATCTTATGTACTTGACAGATTGATAGTCGGTTGCCTAAGAGTACTATAAGATCACATCTTTATAACAATAATGATTGATATAGTGAAAGCAATAGAAAACAAAACTACCTTTTTTGAAACATTTATTTAGTATGCTTATTATAAGGTTGTTTCTATCCTTATCAGTATTATACACTAATAAACGATCATGAATCGTATCATTCACTAATAGACGATACTGATTGCTACAACTGGGATTAGACGATAAGACGAACATAATAGACGAAAAAGCGGTAAAAATGCGGATTGACGAATAAACGAAGTAAAAAACTGGACTTATAGACGAGGATTTACAAGACTGCATCAGTCGGATTTATCGTCATGCCAGTATATTATGCTACGTTAGGGTGTGATAGTATGTTAGAAACACCCTCCTTACTGAAGATGATGCCATCATAAAAAACGTGGTCTCCTACTGGCATACCATGATGACCATTGTCTGTTACATACCATTGATAATTTCTCTGGTATATGGTATATCCATAGAAACATTCATGTAATAAAGCATTGAGTCTGGACTTAGTGGTTACAGTCTCCCACCCACATGAACTAATGCCTAGTGTTTGCTTAGTGTGGTCATACCATGCAATAAGATTACCATGAAGTCTAACTTCTGAAAAATTCTCATCAGGATAGAAAAATACTGAAGTGTTACCACCTCCCCAATTTCCTTTGTTGCTGAGAGCGAAATTCATTTGCTTTTCAATTTTTCTCATGATGTGATGCGTAACTGATCTAATAATAAAGGTAATAAAGAAATAAAGCAACAGGGTAATGTGACAGTATTTCAACTGGTTTTATTGCATACTGGTGTGAAGTATCCATGTTTATCATTATCCCATATAGGATTGATTTGCCCATTATCAAGATATTTTTCAAATATCTCTCCAGTATTGAGAAAGTCAACAAAACATCTACTGCAAAGACAGTCATAACCTTTAGGCATCTGATAATCCTCTTGAATATCTCCATGCCAGTAGTAATACCTGTCTGGTTCATAGTTGATATTGTTTTCAAGTTGCTTTTCAGTCAATCCCTCGTTATCAACGTGGTTATCATCAAAGCAACAACACTCATCACATACTGCCATAATTCTCCTTGAATGAAATATACTCTATTATTGACGAGGTTATAACGAATGTCAATAACGAGTGGACGATTTCTTTAGTGTCTATCCGATATATTCCATCTTTGCACACCTGTAGTAGTGTGGAAAACGAAGTTACGTCTAGCAATAGAATCTAAAGTGTTTACAACTACTGGGTTATCCATAGCGGTTTCATTCGCTAGGACTCTCCCTTGATAGTAAGATTGTAGTTTTTTGCTTATGAGTGGCATTATGCAACCTCCAATTCTTGTAGTAATGCTCTATCATATAAAGAGTCACAATGGAATGTGAGTACCTTATCTGAAGCACCTCTACTAGGGTCATAGTCAACCCACTCAGGTGTTTTCTCAGTCAGGTCAGCAATTTCAACTGAACCATACTCTCGGTTGTAACGAGCAACTAACTGGTATCCCTCACTTAGTGTGAGTAGATGGTTGCCATACTTTGAACGATAAACTTTTGCCATAACGAAGTTGTTGTAACTGATCTAATTGTAAACGAGTTGTTTGGACTTTTGTATAGTGCTTGTGACACTAA
>VTLG01009180.1_pt1 | contig 56615 bp, 91 predicted proteins | sample 4694571 | NCBI WGS metagenome assembly VTLG01 (sample SAMN12604809, study PRJNA352737) | marine metagenome | biome: ENVO:00000447; feature: ENVO:00000209|ENVO:00000569|ENVO:01000036; material: ENVO:00002151; isolation source: viral sequences binned using virsorter ... | reverse complement strand
ATTATTGTCTCTAATTTTATTTCTTGATTTTAGTAAACTTGGAGTCATAACAAAATTTTTGCTATCAGGTTTACTTTTATCATTTAAAATATAATAATCATTTTCAACACCTTTTTTTGGATCTCTTTTATTAAATGCTATGATTGTAGCTTTATTGCCCCTATCACTATATATAACTTCAGTTCCTGGTTTTAATTCAATACCTTCTTTTAATTGTTTAATCTGTAAAGTTACATCACTAATTTGATCCTTTAATAATGTAGGTTTTTCTACCTGACCCATTAACTGTTTTGTTTTTAATTCAATATCAGTTAATTGTCTCTTAATAGGTTTACCTTCTGCTAATGGGCCAAATACACCTAGTGATGCCCATACTGCAGCTGATGCTAATCTATCTTCATTGTTAGCTTCCCAACCTGCACTTAAAAATCCTGTTGATCCTAGCACTGCCATTCTAGGCAGTATGTTTAATCTATTAGCAACATTTAATACTTTACCTATTCCATAACCATAAGCACCTGCTATTGCTATATCTGAAAACTTACCATCGTCTATCTCACGAGTCATATCAGTAATAGCTATACCTGAAGGTAGTGCACCACCAGCAGATAAAAATCTACCTGTTGCTCTAGTTCCTCTTGCAATTCTACCTATACCTTGAACAGCTTGTAGTCCTTTACCAGCCATTGCAGTTGCTCTAATAAAAGGTATATATGTTAATATTGTTGGTAATGCTTGCCCAAGACCATATACAAATTTCTCCGTAAATCCTTCAGGTCTTGCAAAGTTTTTATATTCTGGCCCTATATCATGTGCAATATCTTTTAGAAAATTTTCTGCATGATCAAATATACTATCAAGTGTAGGCTCATATCCTAATGTTTGTCTACCCCAATCATAAAATCTATCTAGACCACCAGGTATACTAGCAAATAATTCTGCACCATGAGAAGCACCTGTCTTAATTCCTTCCCAAAAGTAATTAGGGTCTTGTCTAGCTGCTTCTGTTCTGGCAATTAAGTCTGGATCTAATTCCTCTGGATCTGCATTCCACAGATTCATATTAAAAAAATTCTTTTCAGATACTATATTACTACCATACCTATTAGTATCTATACCTGCGTACAGGTAATCCTTCATAGAAGGATGGAGCTTTTCGTGCTCTTCCTTATTTAGAGTCTGTATATCCATTTACTATGCTGTTAAAGTTTTATTCGCTTTAATAGGGTCAAATGTTGTAACTATTTTATGGGCAGCCATTGTAGCTGCAAATTGACCATCGTTTAATAATAACTCACTTAATTGTTTTCTATTTAAAGATGCAAAAAATTCTAATGCAGATCTACCAGCTCTTTGCTTTATGTACTTATTTTTAAATAATGTTTCAAATCTTCTTCCCAATATAGGATTCTTACCTATATTTTTCATATTTTCTCTTAATATATCTTCAGCTGTTGCAGGTTCTACTTGCCAATAAGATCTAGCAGTACCTTTCCCATCGTCAATTGTATTAAGACCTTGTTTTTTATACTTATATTTTGATTCAAAGTAACCAATAGCACTCAATAATTCTGCTATATTCTGACTAGTAAATCCTGCTTGCCCGTCAAATACATTAGCAGCAGCAGTTATTTGTAATTGTTCTTCTTCTGGCACCTCAATAGATGCAAACAATAAATCATTTCTTGCCCTTGCCTTGTCTTTAAATTTACCTTCTCCTTGATACTTTGTACTCCACTGATCTACAACATAAGCGTCATCTAGAGTATTAAGTTTAAAGTCAGCTGCGTATGGACTTATCGAATCAAACGGTATATTACTAGCATCCTCTGACATTGCATCAGCTTCTGATATTTCCTCTTGTATCTCTGGCTGTTTATTTTTTTCGTCTTGTTTTATTTTTTGCTTTTTGCTTTGCTCTATAGCAAATTTTTTATCAAAATCACCACTAGGTATTATTTCACCAATTTTTTCTAGTATACCCTTTTTCTTTTCCTCTTCTACTGGGGGAGCAACTTTAGGTTCTTGGCTAGGTGTTTTTGTACCATAAACTAAATTTCTATCTTTACCTGCCAAAATCATAGGTGATGTTGCAGAATATTTATTAATTCTAGCATATTGATCCATTATAAGTTGATCTATATTTCCTTGTATTATACGTCTCTCCTCATCAGTCTGTGCTTGGTTTAGTTGATTTGTAAATTCAAACATTCTATTGGCAGTCTCTACGCTAGTTTGATCTAGTATTTTTGTAATTTGAGTAAAAGTTACTGGGTTTTGGAAATTAATTGCTCTCATTGGATCTATATTATTATCATATAATTTTTTATTTATAAAATCCATTCTAGCATTTACATCATTTGGAAACTGTGCTCTAGCATTTGCAACTATAAGATTAGTTTTCATAAACTGTAAGTTAAGCTGCCCTTCCATTGAACTAGGAAATGTTTTTAATATACCATAAGCTTGTGCCGATAGCGAAGCAACTTTTGTAAGTTTATCTGTTATAACTTCTGGACTTTCTACTTTTGCTTCTGCTGTACTTAACTCGTGTAATAACTTATCAGCCTTTGGTGTTTTACTTAAAACTGATAATCTTTGAGAATGTACTTCTTTTTCTCTATTAAACAAATCTTCTGATGCTACATATGGACTTGTTAATTCAAATTCTCTACCAGGATTTCTAGCCATCCAATTAGCAAAACGATTTTTTACTTTTTCAAAATCATCCTGTTCAAATATACTTCTTTGGTTATTAAATGCTTTACCTACTAATCTATCTGCTATTTGCTCAACAGTTAATTCACCTGGTATTATTCCGAAAACATCTGCGTTATTTACAATTATATTAGTTATTTCTTTTCTATTCTTAAAAGCATTTTCTGTTTCCTGAAATGATGCTAGCTCTTTAGCTAAAGCATTACTTGCTATAACTTCATTTCTTTTTGCGTGTTCTGCTGCTACTCTATCTGCTTCATCTAAAAAAGATGCAGTAAAAGTTCCAAAATCACTTGTTGCAAAATCTCTAAATATTCCCATATTATTCTCCTCTAGCCATTAAACCTTGTATATCTATACTTTTCCCTGTATCCATAGGCATACTAGGTTCTTGTAAACCTTTATCTGTTTTCATATTATATTTAGTTTCTGATATATTTCTAAAAAATTCATCATCACCAGCATCACCCATATTAATTCTAGCGGGTATTTCTGCAAGTTTAGCCTCACCTGTAATCATCATTGCAACAATTGGTTCTAATAATTTAGCAACATCAACAGTGTATTTACCTTCAATAAATCCTGAAAAAGTTATTACTTTAACTAATGCTTCAATAGGTATACCCATTCTAAGAAGAGTAAATAGTCTAGCCATATTTTCTTCTTTCATTAAATTATCATATATAAAATCAGTAGCTTCTTCTACAGTTGCAAATTGTGGTGGATGTTCCCAAGGAGCATTTCCAGGCTCGTCTGTTAATGATTGTCCAGGTATGGGTGCATCAAATCTATTAAAATCTGGTTCTCTGTAATCTGCTGTTTCTTCTGTTTGCTCTTGTTTAAATTGTTCTATTAATTTTTCTAACTCCATTATGCTTTATCCTTTGCTATAGTTTTATATTTATTTTTTTGACTATATAAATATCTTACTGTATTTTGTAGTTGTGCATATTTATAAAATGATGCTTCTGGAATATCTCCAAAACCTGTAGAACCAGTAGCTGATCTTGATAATGATGTAGAAACTCTACCAGGTAAATTTACATTTCTTGGAACTAAAGTTTCTGGACTACTACCACCATTACCACCTCCAAAAAATTTACTTTCATCCATAACATTAGCTACAAATTTTACACCATCCCATATATTTTTAGCAGTTTTAAGCCAATCCATTATTTTCCTCCTATCCTAGTGCCTGTACAAATCTTAAACCAAATCTACCTAATGCACCTATTAAACTTTGTGTTTTAGCTTCATCTAATAAATCTAATTCTGTACTTCTTTCTAATGCAGCTATAGCTAAATTATGTGCTCTATTTTGTGCATTTTCTGATGAACTATTTACCCAAGATGCTTCGTCTCTCCATTGTTGCCATAATGCTGACATTGCATAGTTAGATAAGTTTAAAAGGTTTTGTGCATTTAATTGGTTTGTTGCATTTACAACTGTTGTATTAGCTGTGTTTAAAGTTCTTCTCCATTCAACATTTGATTGATCTATTACTCTTTGATTTTGTTGATTGAATTGTTGTCTATTATTTTCTAGTGTAGAATTAAATTGATTTAATGCTTGTGCTCTATCAGCATTTGCTTTTTCTACAGCTATTTGATTACCTGCATTTATACCAGATATTTTATTATTTTCAACAACTGCAAATTGATTCATAGTATCTGCTCTTGCAGCATTTTGCATATTTATTTGTTGAGCTAAATTAGAATAAAATTGATCTACTTGATTTTGGCTAGTAGCATTAAACTGGCTTGCTGAATTATTTGCTGCCTGATCTGATAATAAAAATGATTGTCTAACATTTAAATTTTGTAAACTTGCCTGTTGTTTATTTGACAAGTTAGCCATATCCATTTGGAAATAATTATTAGCATTAGAAATAGCAGCCTGTTGTCTATTATTTAAATTCTGAAATATCATTTCTTTATATGTTTGAGCATCTGCTGCTGCTATAGGTATAGAGGCAGTTAATAAGCCATCTGCTAGTGCTTCAGCCATCATAGAACTAGAACTTAATCCTCGTTCTGCCATAGCTGCTCGTGTAGCTTGTGCAACACCTCTTAAGTATGCTGGTAATGCTGAACCAGTATCTAATGAAGATTGAATATCCTGATTAATATTTTCTAATTGCCCTCTTACTGTGGCTTGAGAATCAATAGTTCCTGTTTGGGCAACTGCTGGTGCAGTTAAAGTTCCTGTTTGGGCTGTCATTGTAGGAACATCTCCAGCTACAGTTGCAGCTGTTATAGCCCCTGGAGTCGCTGCAGTTTGTTGTCCAGCTGCCGTAGCAGTAGGTGTTGTTGCTCCTGTTATTGTAGGAGTAGTGCCAGGTGTAGGTGTAGTTGCCGTAACTTGCCCAGTTAAACCAGGAGTTGTCATAGCTTCCCCAGTTTGTACATTTTGTAACTGAGGCATAAGTGTCGTACCTACTGGTAAATTAGGCGTATTTAATAATGTATCAAGTACAGAAATAACTTTACGACCTCCAGCTTGTTCTGCTGTTGTTGGTTGTAATGCACCTTCTGGTAATACGGTAGTATTAGGTGCATCTACTGGACCTATAGGTGCAATTTTTCCAGGAGGATTAATTTGGTTATCGTCCTCGCCTACTGCCATTGTTTTCGTTATTGCCATTTTATTTATTTAACTCCTCATGTATTGTTTTAGCTAAATTATTATTTGTTAATTTATTAAATTCACTAAAGAATGGGTTTGTGTTTATTTCTAAAAACCAATCTTGTGTATTAGTCATAAAATCTAAACAACAAAAATTTAATTTTAATTTTTTTGCAAGTTTAAAAGATTTATTTAAAGTATCTTTTGATACACTACATAAATCTATAGTTGATTTATCATCATTTCTATAATCTAAAGAATCTGTATTAATCTTAAAACAAAAGTATTTATCATTTATAAGATATAATCTTTTATTGTAACCTATAATTTTTTCTTGAATTATACAACTATATTTTGTTGAAGTTCCCTCTTCAGTATACATACCACCATTTATAGGTTTTACAACTTTTAATTGTTTATTATCGCCTTTAGAATATTCTGTAGTTGGTATGTTAAAACCTAAATCTTTTGCTAGGGATAAGTTAGTTAATTTCTGTATGGGCCTAGAATAATAATACCTATTAAATACTTTTAACTTTTTTTTGTATTGTATATAATTATATAATAAACTACAATTAAAATTTTGTATTATATTATTTGTATTTTTAGTTTCAAAGTAATTATATTTATAAAATAAACTAGTTGGTTTAAATGGTTTATTACTTATAGTTATATAATCTTTGTTTATATCCCAAACTATATTACTTTTAATATCTATAAATGTATTAAAGTAAGGCTGTAAATGTTGTATATTAGGATCTTCTGAGCCACCAATTAAAACGGAATTCAACTATCTCCCTTGTTTATTATATTTTTTATAAGATCTTTTTTCGTCTTTATTTAAATTTTTTTTATGTCTTCCTGGGCGTTTTCTTGGTTTTGGTCTAGGTATAAAATGTAAAAACTTAACACGAGCCATTATGGTTTAGTAGGCCATGTAGCATTCTCGCACTTCTCAACAGTATCTTTACCCGCAGGCATATCTCTAAGATCCTGACGATATTTTTTCATGCTATCTGACATAGTAACATCAGATAAAGCATAGTAGTCAGTTTCAGATAATAGTCTATTTCTTCTAGCTCTAAGACTAGCCTGTGCTCTAGCAAGAGCACCATCAGCCCATGCTTTTTCTTCAGCATCTCTAGCTGTTTCTTCTTCAGCCGTAAAGGCTACTTTTATTCCATTAATTAAATGATGTCTTGCCATGTTTTCTCCTTATTAATTTATGCCATAAAGGCAAATATCCCCAGCGTCTATGTTGCCAGATGACATTTTAAACTGCATTGCTGTAATATCATCGGTATCATTAAAATATCCAGCTATAAAAAAATGTAATGCTAAATCTTCATGTGAACTTATATGTGTTTCTCCTATAAAATGTTTTACATGTGTAGTGTCCGAAGGGTTAAAAATTCTTAAAGACCCCGATAAAGATTGGTCATTATCAGATCCAAGTGAAGCATTTAAATTTTGAAAACCAGTTCCATTTGCTAAATCCTGACTAGCATCATATGTAAGATTTGTAGAATTTCCAGCTTCATTTTGATAAGCATAAAAATATGTAGTTGTTTTAGATATATCATAACTATGACTACTATCATCATCTGAGCCATTAAATGTAAGAGCAGCAGCATCGGTTGCTGGATGAATATTATTAAAAGTAAATAAGTATTCTTTATAAGTATCATCAAAAACAACATCACTACTTCCATCAACAAAAGATAAAGTAGCACTAGAACTAGCTGTTAGTTTTTTAATAAACCTCATTTCTCCTAAACCAGATATACTTCCAAAGGTTGTCGCTGACCGAACTCCTCTATTATTTAGCTTAACTATTGACATTAACTATCCTTTATACCATATAATTTTATCGTGCCAGCATCTGTATTTCCTGATGACATTTTGAATTGTATTGCCGTAATATCTGCGGTTGTGTTAAAATAACCTGCCATGTAAAAATCTAATGACGCATCGTTATAGTCATAACTATTACATCTTGATATAAAATGCTTAACATAAGTATCTGAGGAAGGATTAAAAAGCCAAAGCTCTCCACTTACACATTCATCATTACCATTACCTACATTGTCATTTAGGTTTTGAAATCCTGTTCCTTGTGCTAAATCATTTCCAGTAGAATATGCTAAAGTAGCAGAACTATCATCTTCTGGATGATGTGCTCTAAAAAATGATGTTGTTTTTGTTACATCATAACTATGACTACTATCATCATCTGATCCATTAAATTGAAAATCAACATTGTTAGTTGCTGGGTGCATATTTATAAACGTAAATAAATAAATAGGATATGTGCTATCCAAGACTACATCTGATGTACCATGAACAAAATCAATAGTTGCACTTGAAGATGCTGTTTGAGATTTAATCAAAGTCATAGCACCAGTAGGTAAGCTAGAAGCTGCTGTAATACCACTTATGCTATTGTTGTTGTATTTAACTAAAGACATTATGAAACTCCATAAAGTTTAAAAGTTCCAGCGTCTATATTTCCACTATCCATTTTAAATTGTACTCCATCAATAGCAGAAGCTGTGTTGCAATAACCTGCTATAAAGGCATCTATACTTCTATCGTTTTGATGAACATAAGCTGTTCTAGCTATAAAATGTTTTACAAAAGTTGTATTGCTGGGATCATATAAAGTTATAATTACATTAGCACATTGGTCGTTATCTGCACCTAAAGCTTCTGAAACATTTAAAAACCCTGTTGCTTGTGCTTGATCTTGGTCGGTATTGTATCCTAAACTTGTTGAGCTATCATCTTCTTTGTTCATAGCATTAAAATATGTTGTGGTTTTTGTAGCATCATAAGCTGTGCTTCCATCTCTAAAACCCATTTGTAAAATTTGATTATCTGCTGAACAATGTGCTTGTATTATATGTATTTGATATTCTTTATAGGTACTATCAATTCCACTTGTAAAAGAAATTGTAGAACTGCTTGATGCAGTCTGTGTTTCTAATAAAGTCATAGCACCACCAGTTATACTTGCTGGTATAGATGTTATTGCAGACAAGGATTGATTATTGGCTACTACGATTGCCATTTATTACTCCTTTGAATTAGTATCTTTAACTGCTTTAATATGCTTAAACCATTCTCCAGTTTTGTCACCTTTATTAGCTGCCATATCGTGGTACAAAAGATCAAGTTGATCAACTATTGATTTATAGGAATTTCTTCTTTTAGATTTATAAGAATTATGTTCTAAATCCCAAGCATCTTGCAATGCCTTTAAACCATTTGTACAATCACTTTCACTTGGTCTTGATTTAGAACCATCATGTATAATTAAATTAGCATAAATTTTATTTTTACTATCATTCCAGCCAAACCATTGACCTTCATGTAAGCTAATTAAGTAATCTTCTATATGTTTTGGTCTCATAAATTATCTCCTATGTATCTGCCAGTTTAATACAAACAATACCTGTATGTTGTGCGTTAGTATCAGCAGAAGTATTAACACTTGAAGCCCCTGCACTAAATCTTACTTTATCATTAGAAGTATCTAATATGTGTGCTATACCAGTAACAACACCAGTTGTCATAGTTGCATCACTTTCAGTTTGTTGGATAAAATCGCTGGAATAAGCTAATTCTGTCCAGTTACTTCCATTGTCTGTAGTGTGTTGTATTATAGTACCAATATTTCTTTTATCACCATTAATACTATAAGCAGCTTGAAAAGTAATAAAGTAATAACCAGTCGAAGGAAAAGTAAAAACACCTGAACTTTGAGATAAACCAGTTCCTAAAACTGCAAAATCTTCTGTATCAGCTCTCTCCCAGTTTGATGATATAGGTGTAGAAGCACCAGAAAAACCAGAAGTTACTCTCCACATATCAGCTTCCGCTAATCCACTTCCAATATAAGTTTTAATTCTTGATGCAGCAGTTTTTCTTAAAGTTCCACCAGCTCCATCATCTACTAAAAATAAATCTGCGTCTGCTAAAGCTCCACCTATATCTGTTTCACCAGTTAAAAAAGTAGTTGCTAATGCTGCACTTGTTATTGATGCATCTGAAGGTTGGCCTATGTCGAGCACATTACCTAATAATATTATAAAATCAATTACATCACCTGTTGCTAAATTACTAGCAAAAGTAATAGTTGCACCATTTATAGTAAAACTAGATCCTGGTTTTTGTAAAATTCCATTTAAGCTGACCAGCATATGATTAACTGATTCTGGTTCTACATTAGTAGAACTTACTTGCATAGTATATGCTGCTTGTCCGTTTACTACAGATATTGCATCACATACTTGAAAATTTCCTACTGTAGGCTCTTTTCCGATATAGGGCATTAATATTCTCCTTATTCTGGTTTAGTTGGCATAAAACTTTGTACAGTTTCGCAAACTTCTCTTAATTTAATTAATTCTTCATAGGCTGGTTTTGAAACAGTAGCAGGTAAATCTCTAAGTTTCTGCCTGTAATCAGCATATTTGTCCTTTAATTTAGTAGGAACATCAGGACTTTGAGACCAGTCTGTTTCTTTTAATCTTATATTTCTTGATGCTCTTAATTGTTGCCACCAAGCATCTTCAACTGCTGGTTTTTTAGCATTAGCTAATTGCTCATCAGTAGGTGCATCAAGTGTCTTGCTTAACCAAATTAAAATTGTACCTTTGCCATCATTATGATTTTCAAGAGAATAATCTTTATCAGTAGCATTAGGATAAAGGTAAGGTACTACAATATTTAATCTTCTTGATAGTTCGTGTGACTCACTCATTGTTATTTTATACTCCTAGTTTTCTTAATTTATTTTTAATATATATTAATACACTTCTTTGGCCTTCTAAAAAAGCAGATTGATGGCTGTCACCTTTAACATAACTAGTGCTAAAGTCATGACATCTTCGTTCAAGATCATTTAAAATTCTTTTTCCTTCATCAGTGTTAAAAGTAATTCTATAATCTCTAGTTAATAGCTCTATTACTGTAGCATTTTTTCGTCTCTCTGCTTGTTCCTCTTCCATTTTTTTTGCTAACTCTATACTTTGTTTTGTATTCTCTAAAATCATATATTTACTAAATTATTAATTTAAATCCATGAAAACCAGAAACAGATGCAGCTTGTGGCGTTGATCCATTTTGGTTTCTTGAAGCTTTTCCCCAAAGAGAAGCATAGTCAGAAGAACCATTCATATAAAAATAAGCTGAAACTGGTATGTGCATTTGCATATGACTTTGAGCATCATCATTAGTTTCAATTTTTACTTCAAAACCAGAAATACCTGATCCATTTTTTCTAATATTTGCACAAATATTACCTAAACCACCAGAGTTATAAATATCAACAACTCCAAACATAAAATACCAACCTGCTGTTTGTGGAGTAAATCTATTTGATGCAAAAGCACTACCACTATCATTAGTTTCAGTCCAAGTAGGTAATTCTTTCCAAGTATTGTGACAAACTCCAAAATCGTTTGATCTATATACACTAAAATGTGGAGCTTGAGTTCCGCCAGAAGCTTCAGCCCAAGATATATCTGTACCATCTGAGGTTAAAACATAATTATTTGTACCTGCTGCTAATGCTGCTGGATTTCCTGAAGAATCTCCATAAATAATTTTTCCTCTAGCTAATCCCGCCATTTTAGCAAGTGTAACTTGATCATCTGCTATGTGTGCAGTATCAATAGACCCATCTGTGTAATGTTCAGAATCTATAGCATCATCCGCAATCTTTGCACTTGTTACAGCATCTGCACCTAAAGCAGTTGTATCTACTTCACCTGCAGTTAAGTGTTCTGTACCAACTACATCATCAGCAATCTTTGCATCTGTTACTGCATCTGCATTTATTTTAGCAGTTGTAACAGCGTTTGAAGCCAAGTGATCTGCTGTTAAAATTCCATCTGCGATATCAGAAGCTGTTAACGCAGCATTAGTAGGTTTACGCCCAATAAAACTCATATTACGTTATCTCCATTATAGACAATGTTCCTGAAACTTTATCAGCTACAGAACAATCTATTTTAATTTCATCTGTAGTTTCTAAAACTACCTTACCCCCCGATAAGAGTTCCAAACTCGAACCCGCTGGGATTGTTACATCTTTAACTAAAAATGATGTACCATTTGTTACATTATTAGCACCACCTCTGTTTGCTGTATCACTAACTAATTCAACCTCAACAGTTACTGCTGTTGAATGAATATTAGTTAGGATTAAGCCAAGAACAACAGTAGTTGTACTACCAGCGACAGTATACATCTTGTACGCTGTGCCAGCACTAGCAGGTTCTGCTGCAAATGTAACTACTTTAAATGTATTTGCCATTTGTGTTTTCTCCTTTTATTATTTATTATACTGTTATTTTTTAAAAAAGTCAATAATTAATTTAAACTAGCCGAGTGCAATCGCTAGAGCCGTAGGGTCTTCGATTGTTGTATGCTCAGTTCCATTTAAATTTAGTACATCACAATGTAATGTACCATCAAAATATCCATCTTTAAATTCTAATGATGAAGTACCTAGATCAACATCATTATCAGTTGTTGGTTTTAAAATACCATCATCTAGTTGAATTTGAGAAGTACCATCTATATCAAAAATAATACTATTATCTGTACTAAAATCTATATTTGCATGAGATGATCCATATCCTAATGCTAAACTTGTATTATAGATTGAAGTAATTGCTGTTTCAGCTCCACCTGTTAATACAGCTGTTCCACCTACAGTTATAGCATCTGCCTCTAAAGTACCATCAAAATATCCATCTTTGAATTGGAGACTAGATGTACCTAAGTCTATATCATCATCTGTTACAGGTGCTAAAGCACCATCTACTAATTTAATTTGATCAGCACCCTCTGCTCTAAATAGTATTGTATTGTCTGTAGCAAAATCAATGTCATTATCTGCATCTCTTCCTACTACTAAACTTGTATTTGTAATTGAAGTAAATACTGTTTGAGAAGCATCTAATGCAAAATCTATAGTATTATCAGCATCTTGATAAGTTACTGTAATACCTGTTTCAGTATTACTACTAGCCATTGCACCTGCTGTATCAGCTATATATTCTGCTAAAGTAGTTCCATCAACTGTAATTGCATCTGCCTCTAGAGTACCATCAATATCAACATCACCAGATATGTCAAGAGAAGCTGCAATAAGTGCGTCAAGTTGTAAACTTTCATAACTAGAACCAAGTTTTAATTCCCATTTAGGTCCTGTAGTATTATATGTAAATGAAGCATCATCACCTGAACCACCTTCAAGAGTAATACCTCCTCCATTAATAACAGCAGATGTACTATTACCACTGTCTAGTACAATGTTATGGTCATTTAAATTAACAGTTGTTGAGTTTACAGTTGTTGTTGTGCCACTAACTGTTAAATCTCCAGTTACTGTTAAGTTATCTGCAACTGTAATTTCTGAAGTTGAGTGACCTAATGTAATTGCAATACCAGAAGTTTCTGTTGCAATTTTTAAAGCACCTTGTGAATTTGTAAGATAAGAATTTGAACCATCGTGGTAAAGTTGCATATCACCACCATCACCAATTTTAATTGGCGAAGAATCTGTTAATTCTAATGCATCATCTGATTCATCCCATAATAAGAAACTACCAGAAGTAGCACCAAAGAATTTAACATCTTGTCCTGTGTCATCAACACCGACAGTAACACCAGCATCAATTTGAACTGCACCATCAATATCAACAGCATCTAAATTAGATGTACCATCAATATCCATGTTGCCAGAAATATCTAATTCAGTTGCTACAACTTTATCATTAAATGTAGCCGCACCTGCAGCTGACATATCTAAAGTTAAAGCTGTTATATCAGAACTTGAATCTGTTCCTTTAAATATAATATCAGCATCACCTGCTTGAGCATCTATAGTAATATTACCAGAAGATGTTGCTAGTGTTACTGCACCATCTCCAGTTGCAATATCGTCTGCTGCTATACTTGCACTTGTATAAGTATTAAGTGCACTAACAGCAACTTGTTTCATTGTACCATTATCATTTAAGATAATTCTATCGGCATCAGCAATAGTTACTGTAGAGGCACTATTATCACCATCTAGTATATTTATTTCTGTTGCAGTGGATGTAACACCATCCATAATATTTAGTTCTGATGCAGTAGCAGTTACTCCATCTAGAATATTTAATTCTGCTGCTGTAGAAGTAACTAATGTACCTCCAAGTTTTAATCCATTTGAAGTATCGTGTGATGCAATATCAAAATCATATGAGCCATCTGCAAATGTTGTATTACCTGTAATAACTAATTTATCAGTCCCATCTTCATCATACTCAATTGAAATATCCTTATTAGTACCAAAGTATAATTTTTTGTCATCGGCAAATGTTGCATCTCCAGAAATTAATAAAGTATCTGTACCATCTTCATCGTATTCAATAGTAACATCTTGATCACTACCAAACTTAATCGCCTTATCATCAGCAATAAAAACATCACCCCATTCAGCACCAGTAGAACCTATATCTGCACCACCAGATGAATCTGGTAAAATTGAAGTATTAGCTGTAATAGTTGTACCTACAATAGTAGATGCAGAACTTGCACCTATTGTTGCACCATCTACACTACCGCCATTAATATCTGCAGTATCCGCAACTAAAGCATCTGCTGTAACTGTTCCATCAAAATATGCATCTTTAAATTCTAAACTTGAAGTTCCTAAATCAATATCATTATCTGTTACTGGTTTTAAAACTCCATCTGCTAATTGTATCTGATCTGCACCAGCAGCTCTAATTATAATATTATTATCAGTAGCAAAATCTATATCGTTATCAGAATCTCTACCAATAACTAAATTTGTGTTTAATAATGAGGTAATTGCAGTTTCTGCACCTCCAGTTAAAACTGATGTACCACCAACTGTTATAGCGTCTGCTTCCAGTGTCCCATCAAAATAAGCATTTTTAAATTGTAAAGAAGAAGTTCCTATATCAATATCATCATCTGTAATAGGCACAATTGCACCATCTTGTATTCTTATCTGCTGTACTGCAGCAGAAGATACATTAACATAAAATTCTAAATGATTATTACTAGTATCTAATAAAATTTTATTGTATCCATTAGAGTCTCTAATAGTAGTTACAGGTCCACCATCACCCGCAGTACCATCATGCGTGTGTCCTGTTGTTGCGTGAAATGCGGCTAATAATTGGTTAAACTCATCATTAGAATGAGCCGCAGTGATTGTATCACCTGATGTAAATGTTGATTGTCGTGCTGAATAACCTGCCATTATCTTCTTCCTCCTGGGGTAAATTCTAATTGAAAGCCTTTAATTGAAAAGGCATCTGAGCTATTTTGGTCATCAATCTTTAGTGCTACTGAAAATCCTGACCCTTCGACTGATTGTCTAATTAAAGGAATACCTGATGCATCATAGTTAGCTGCGTTGTATAGTGCAACTCCATAAACTGCTGCACCTCCACCTGATGTTATAGAAATTTTTTCTGGTTGTGGTGAATTTTGATCATCATAATCATATCTTATTGCTAAGTCTGCTGTAACAGTTGTACCTTCTCCTTGGTAATTTAAATTAACTCTTTGCATATGTTTTCTTATACCTGGATCTCCCATTACCATATCTGGAGATCTAAATATAGCTAATATTGTTTCATTAGTATTACCATTAGCATAAGTATTACCAGTTTCCATTTTATAAATATATCCATCATAACCACCAAATACTTGTGTTTCAACACTACTAATAAAATCTGAATCAGTACATGAAGGTTTTATACCTACCATATCTGAATATTCAAATCCTATTTGACCAGTATTAGGATTAGTTTTTAATACACCTATAATTCCTTTTGCCGAACCTTGTGCTTGTGAAGTTGTAGGATAAAATAATCTGTATTGAGATTTGTCTCTAATAACTAAAGATGTTATTCTATTTAAACCTATATCATCAATTCTAGATTGTATTTGTCTAGAAATAGAACCTAACTCAACGTCACCAATTCTTGCCGTACCAGCAATAGTTCTTAAACCATCGGGTGCTAAAAATATAACATCACCACCAATCTCTTGAATACTACCACCATCTCTGCATCCAATATTTCTAGTAACTTCTTCTACTGCAAAATTACTTGATGATGTCCCTGTTAATTTATATATTCTATCTTCACAAAATATAATTAATTCATTTCTAAATACTTTCATTCCAACAACAGCAGAGTCAACTTTAAATGATCCTGCACCACTACCTGTTGTAAAATTATCTTCTGCAAATGGTACACTAAATATAACTTCTTGTGAATTAGTTGCACCTGCATAAAACATGTGGTTTTGAAATGCTTTTACAAATTTAGGATTAGTTGGAGCAGTACCACCACCTGTTGCATTTACAACATCTACTGCATAACTTGTGTTAATTATTTGTGCAGGAGAATGTCCTGTTGCAATTATAACTTTATCAGTCCCATCAAAATTAAATTTTTCAAAATCATATGGCCTAGTTGCTGTACCAAGACCTGTAGTTAAGCTTGTCCAATTTCCAGATGTAGTTCCTCTATGTATATCACCACCTCTAGCAACTATTACAATATCATTAAATACTATAGTACAGTCTAATGTTAATCCACTATGACTTGATCCTTCTGGAACTATTGTACTATTAAATAATGCTGTACCATTTACTCTTCTATATCCACCTTTAATATCAGGTTCAAAATTCTGTAATATAAGTGCTTCACCAGGTTCCATTGAGAATACATCTTTATTCAATGTTAATCCCCCAGCACAACTTACTACAAAAGGTGATATTAAATCAGTAGCTGGCATTGTTATCTATTAGCAGTTGAGGTATATACTCTAACATCTGATCTCATATAATCAGCCTTTGTAGAATAATCCGTTTTTAATAGTCTTAATTTTCTTTGAAAATCTCTATCTGCTAAATCAGCATGTTGTGGATCTGATCTAAGCATATATGAATAATACTTTGCTCTATCAACTATTAAACTTGCAAATCTATCAGGTAGACTCATGTTATCACCGTGTGCAGATAAATCTGTATGTGTAGTGTAATAGCTATATGATATTGTTAATTCATCAGCACTAGGAATAGGTGTTACTCCAAATGCTGTAAAATTTGGTAATATATAAATTCTATTAGGTGTTCCATATGAATCACTATCATTTCTATCATCTATTGATTTATAATTTTGTAAATAATCATCATATGATATGTATTGTAGTTTTTGCCTGTGAAGATCACTTCTAGATATTCTAACATAATCTACATCTAAATTTGTAGTTGTAACTGTATTATTAAGTGTAATATATGTTGTTTGTGCTGTAGCTGTAAATGTAGTATTTAATATAGCACCTTCTCTATAATTAGTTACAGTTAATGTTGTATTTAAATTTTGTGTTCCTTCTGCAGCTGTACCAACTTGTACTTTTAAAGCTGCACCTACACTATGAGTATCTAATACTCTAACTTGTAATTTATAAGTTTTATTTACTGTAGTATTAATAGCTTGGTATATAGCATAATCATTTAATCTTGCTCTACCATTACCTGTACTATTATAAGCTGCACTTCCTGCTCCAGCTATAGTAGTCCAGCTACTTATATTAGATGCAAATTCACCATTAGTTACTAATTCTCTAGGTCCAATAGTAAATGAATCTCTATCTACTTTTCTAAAATCTGCTGGAAAATCGTATTCACCATCTCCAGTAGTTAAATTTTGTGTAGTTCTAGAATATAACAAAGGTATCTCCGATGCCTCATTATAAATATCATGAATACCTTTATTTATAAAATCTTTGACAGCAGTTTGTATACCTCTACTAGAACTAAACGTACTAGAGGTTAGCTCTGTTTCGTTTATTTCTCTAAGTACGTTATTGGTTAGTGCTAGGTAAGTTGTTGCCATTTTTTAATAATTCTAATATTTGATCAAGTTTCTTTTCCTGATCACTAATTCTGTTTTCTAATTGATTAACCCTTGCAGTATTATCGGGAGAACCTAATGTTACAATTCTTTGTCCTGTACTTGCTCTAGTTTTTTTTATTAAATTATGAATAGCCATAAATCTCCTAAATATTATAAGGGGTATAAATTAAGGGGGACATATAGCCCCCCTTAAAATTAAACAAATTACACAGCTGTATCTTGCTGAGTACTTGTATTTCTGTCAGTTTCGTCAATACCTGATACATCGCAAAGTACTGCCCAAACACGGATTTTACCCGCTGCTGCTGCTGCACTTAGTACTAATACATCAAGAGTATCCGCACTCGCAATTACAGTTCTAGCTGTAGCTGTTGGTGCAGAGTAACCTGTTGCGTTAGTATCTCCGTCAACATATCTATCAACGTCTCCACCTGTGATACCTAAGTCAAGAGTTACTGAAGAAGAAAGTGCAGTAATCACTTCAACTCCAGCTTCCATTATTAGAGTTTCAGCAGGTATGTCAAGGCATCTTAGAACATCATTTTGTGCTGCTCCAGAATCACCATTGACTGCTGATACGTCAATTGTATTTTCAACTAAATAAGGTGCTCTACCATTAGCAGGATGCCCAGTAGTTCCACCAGCTGCTGTTAAATCATAAGTAGCCATAGTTTTCTATTATCCTCCTAATTAACCTATTGTTATAACACCAGAGTAAACTGCATCAGTTCTTAGAACTTTTCTTCCAAAAACGTGCAATCCTCTAACGATGTCTGAAAATGAATCAGGGTCTCTGATAAGTTCTGTTTTCGCAATATGGTTTGCAGTAGCTACTGCACCTTTGTGTCCATATAGGAACGCATACTCATTAGATCCTGCTGATCCAAAAGTGTGTGACGCTGCTGCTCCACTTGAGACTGCAATAGCATTAGTCGAATACAGTCTAAACCCAAATAAAGGTTTATCTGTGATTATGCCATTTCTCATTGAAGATGCACCGCTTTCACCCATTACTGATTGGTCCATAACTTTCGCACCTGCTTTTCTCAATTGCTTGTAAAAAGCTGGTGGTGCAACAAACCATCTATTTTCTTCTGGTACGTCATTACCATCAAGAACTGCTTTAGCAGCTGATATAATATTTGCTAATGTATCATCTGCAGCATCTCCATCAATTGGAGAACCATCTGTTCCAGTGTTCCCCGCTGATGTTGATGCATTGTCATAAATGTTTTTTAAAACATTGTAGTCGTAGTTCTTCTTAAGTGAATAAGCACCTGAAGAAGTTGCAAGAGCTTCCCAATTTACATGTGATTGTCTTTCTTCGATATCATCAACTTTAAACGCAAAGTAAGAACCTTGGTCGACAGTCAATTGAACTTGATCGTCTGCCAAAGTTTGTGTGTTTACAGTTTGACCTCTAGCGTAGTCGCTCACAGTAATTGAAGGCTCTTTCACGATATTTACCGTGTCGCCAAAATTTTCAATTTCTCCAGCGTAATCAGTGTTAGTAATATCTTCAACAACTGATGCTCTTCTGAAAAACTTTTGAACCTTCTGACTATATACTGCAGGTACCCAATTACCTGAAGGTAGATTGTTGTAACCTGAAGCTTTTCCCATAGTAGCCATAGTATTTGCCTCCGCTTTATATAGTTATTATATATAGTTATTATATTAAGGTCTGATTCTACCTTCTCTTATAGCTTTGTCGATTTCTTCTTCATACTTTTCATACTCATTAACACTCATCTTACTAATTTCAGCGTTAGACCAAATTTTCTTTTTGGGTAACTCTGTTTCAGTTGCTTTAGCAGTTTTTGTTATAGCTTTAGCTGCTTCATTCTTAACAGCCTTTTCCTCTTTTTTAGATAGTTTGCTGACACCTTTATCCATTTTATACAAGTCAATAGCTCTTGCAGCTAGTTTAGCGTTAGAAGTATTTTCATACAACCAACCTTGTATAGTAGGATCTTGATCAGCAGCCCAATTATGAAATTCATCTTTTTGACGAATATCATTATAGTCAGGATGTAACTTTAACAATTCTACTTCAGCTTTTTCTCTGTTAATTTGTTCTTGTTGAACTTGAAGATTTTGGTATTTATCCTCCATCTCCTTTGCTCTAGTATCTGCTTTATTTATAGCTATAGTTTCAACCATATCATAAACATCTGGATACTCCTTTTTCCAAGCGTCTAATTCAGCTTTAGATTTAGGTGGAACAAATTGTTTAGATGAACCTTCTAATTGAGTTTTCAAAGCACGAACTTCATCTTTATGCTTTCCAAGTGTAGAATCATAGTGTCTTTTCAAATCGTCATAACGTTTTTTAAAGACTCTGTCTTCTGCATTTTCAGGGCGTTCAGTTGAAGGAGTAGCTTTACCATCTGAGTTTGCAATTTCTTCGGATGCTTCAGTGTCCTTTTGAACGGTTGCTGTTTCTGCTTTTTCTCTAGTAAACTTTTCTAATTCACCTCTAGCAAATGCCTCAGTTTCAGCATCATCATCTTCTGTATGCTTACTATAAAGTTTTGTTTTTGGTTTTTTAAAAAGTTTAGGTTTTTCAGCTGTAGTTTCTTGAGAAACTTCAACTGCCGTATTTTCTTCGTTTTCCATTTTTGTTTCCTCTCGGGTTGAGTGCCTTATGGATAAGGGTAGCTCTAAACTGTCATAGTTTGTGGGCTAGTCATTATACCCTGACTAGGTGGCACATCGTTATTAACATCTCTTCGAATCATTGCTTTAAAATCATTCAATGATCCAAATCTATCAACAATAATACTTGTAGGAATACTTACTGTGTTTTCATTTATTCCAAACTCAGGAAATATATCTTGTCCAAATATTTTGCTGAATACATTTTTAAGAGATGGAGTTAAATGAATATTTAAAATTCGTTTATCTTCATCTCTCAAATTTTCTAAATTTACTTGCGGTAATCTTTCTTCTGGTAAATTTTTTTGTTCAACTTTTGGTTGAGGTTTTTTTATATTTGCTGCTTTCAATGCAGGTAATTGTTCAGGTTTTCTATTCATTATACCTGTATTGGTAAATGCTGTCTGTGTTGTTATTGGTTGTCCTCTATAATCTACTGCCATTATCTTCTAAATGCTGCGTGTTGTCCTGTAGTCATTCCACTACTTAATTGTACTCCACCAGCATCACCTTTATTATTACCGCCTCTATTTTCTTGTTTCTCTTTTTTTGGTTCCTGATGTATCTTACCTCTATTTTGAGCTATTGGATTACTTGAACTAGGTTGAGGTCCTTTTGGACTTGTATCCATTGTACCTAATTCAACAGCACCTTGATCTACTGATTCTTTTTGTATAATTTCATTTGGTACTGTATTTTCAGCAACTGTATCCATTGTACCTAATTCAACAGCACCATCACTTTGATCTACATTACCTGTAGTAGCTACACCACCAAATTCTCCTTGACCATCTTGATCAACAAAACCTTGTCCTGGATCAAAGCCACCAGCATCTGGTTGATTTTCTTGTGCATCTACACTAGTATCTCCCATTATTGTAGTATCTGTACCAGTTTTTTTACCTTTATCTTTTTCATCCCAAAAATCTTTCATATAATCAAATTCAGCTGATTGAACTTTAGCCAAATTCATATATCTATAAATTAAATCTGTTGGTAATCCTGTAGCTGGATTTATAGGTATTGTCCCAGTGTAAGTTCCATTTTTAATTTGTTGTATTTGTGTATTACTAAGACCATATTTACTCCTTAAAGTATTTTCAATAGTATCCATTCTACCTTGAAATGCATCTTGTAATCCTGTCTCAGGATCTTTAAAACCTGGAAAACCACCATATATAATATTATAATTTTCCATACCTGGTATATAATCTTTTGAATTTGGATTAAAATATTTTAAATTTTCTGGATTAGAATAAAATTCTTTTATAGCTTTAACTTCTGGACTATCTTTTGGAAAAATTGAACCTATAGTATCCATTACTTTCTGTATTTGTGCTGTTGAAACACCAGTACCAGCTAATATTAAAGCATCAATAAATTTTTTAAATACACTGTCCTCAGTACCACCTCTATTTGGATTAGTATCTAAATCACCTCTATCTATAAAACGCTCATATGCATTCATATCATCACTACCACCCACAGGCCCATCATTTATTTCTCCTATAAAATCAACAGGTTGAGTTATTTCTTCTTTAGGTTCTACAATTTGATTACCTGTATAAGAACCTATATTGAAGTCTCTCTCTGTTATAGCTCTTGTAGATTGATCTTTATTTTCAACTATTGATGAAGTGCCGTCTTCATTGTATTCTAGTGAGTAGTATGTTGCCATTATTCTTTTTCCTTACTGCGTTTGTTCGCTTCCTGGAGGTTTAATATCTGGCGAAGCAAAACCAGCTTCCCCTGGCATCGGTATATTCCCGACTCCGATGTTGCCACCTCCATTTCCTGTTGGATCTGCGATTGAAGCCCCTGGAGGTACTTTTCCAACTGTCGCCATAGGGTTTGATTCTCCAGCAGGGGTTGTATTATTTTGATTTCCATTTGCCATTCCCATTATTTGTGCATAGATAGCTGCTTTCTCTGGATCATTAATTAATTGATCAGGATCAATATCTAATGCTTTTGCTATTTCTCTTAAACATGTATGCCATCTAACAAAAGGTGCTAGTGCAGGATTAGCTGCAGTCTGCATAAATGTCATAAGTCTTTGTGATCTAACTTCTTTCTGCATTAATGATGATGTTCCTCTTGCTTTAATTTCAAGATCACCTTTAATAATTGGAATATCTGCATTAAATTGCATATTCCAATAGAAGAAATTATCACCCAAGGGTTTTAATAAGTAATCATCTATATTTTTTATAACAGTTTTAATACTTAATGCTGCAGCTCCCATCAACATTGACATACCTGCTGCAGTTCTAGTTGTAGATTGAACACCAGTCTGTCCATGAGAGTATGATGGAATACCTGTTGCTTCATCTGCTAACTGTCTAAATCTGTCAAACATCATCATATTTTCTTGAGTGCTGTTTGGAAATTTAATTGCGTTTATAGATGTTCCTGGTTGACCACTTTGTCTTCTAAATATTTTACCAGGAAAAATTTTCATATCTTGACCAGGTACTAATTGTGTTTCATCAACATCAAAAACCATATTACCTGATAATGCCAAATTATCAATAGCCATTCTTGCATGACCATTCATAATTTGTTGAGAATCTTCCATATTTTCTGGAACACCTACTCCAAAAAATTGATATGGGTTTAATTCATATGGACATACCATAAAAGGTATTCTGTTAGGTTCAAAAGGATTCTCTACTACTCTTAAAACTTTACCACCACATATCCATATATTAGCCTGTATTACTTCGTTATCACTAACTATACCACATTGTCTTGCTAATTCTTTATTTATAATACCCCAATATTCTAATACTTCAAATCTATTTTTATAAATTGTTTCTACTGTTTCTCTGTCATACAAAGAAGATTCATATCCTCTAACTTGATAATTAGGACCTTCTTCTAAACAATGATTTATTGCTTCTTCATCAAAGTAAGGCATTTTTCTTAAATCAGAAAACTGCTGTCTGTTTAAAGAATGTCTTTGTATTACATAATCAGAATCATTTATATTTGTTGCATTTGGATCTGGATAAAAATCCCAACATGATACAGCTTCTATTTTTGGAACTGTTTTAATTTTTTTAGCATGTACATTTATAAGATTACCTTCCTCATCTTCACCTGTTTCAAATGCATGATAAGCATGATCAAAACTAAATGGGCCTTTTAATATACCAGTACCTAATAAACATTGTTCAAAAAATACATGTCTAAGAATTGTAATAGCATTAGTCTCTTCTAATTGATCATGTATTAATTTTTCTAAATGTTTAGCAGCCATATCCGCTGGCTGTATTTGAGGTTCACCTGTATTTGCAGTACCTTCTTCTAATCCAGCACTTTCATATTCTTGTGCTAAATTTTTCATTAGCATATCAGCAGTAGCACCTGGTGGTATTTCTCTACCATCACCTTTAAATCCATAAGGATCCATAGGCTGTTGAGGTTGCTGTGGCTGTTGAGGTTGTTGAGGTTGCTGCTGTTTTAAATGTGCGTATTCTGCAATTTCTTCTGGAACTTGTGTAGGATTAATACCTAGTGGAAATTTACCACTAGAAAATAATACTTCAATGATTTGCCCAAACGCAGCTAAAACTTTAGTTTTTGTTACTTTAACAAATACTCTAGATTTTTCGTTTGAACGAAATGCTGTGTCAGGACCATATAATCCTCTGTAGTTTCTATAAGCTTTAAGCCATCTTTTTTCATCATATAATCTTGAGTTTTCAGATTGATGAAATTTTTCTCTTATATAACCTATAATAGGAGATGATTCTTCAGGTACTTTATTTGATTCTTCCATTAATCTAATTTATTAACTGCAATTTTCATACCACCCCATATATCTTTAGCTTTTGTTTTATATTTTTTATATAAATCTTTGTGGCCTTTAATAATAACTTCTTTTACTGAAAGTTTTTTATTTTCTACTGGGTGTGCGTTAGAGTAATCTTTTTTACGTTCCGAATTTTCTTTAGTCATTAATAATCTCTTTGTTCTGCTTCCATTATAATTTATCAATAAATTTAGGTTCTATAATTCCTTTATATTTTTTTTTCAGCTCTTCTTTTTCTTTTTTTGTTAAAGGTTTTACAGGTGTACCTAATTTAGGTAGCTTCATATGAAGTACACTAGCAACTTTAGATAATTTACTTTCATCTGGATGTTTATTAGCGTAGTCTTTACCATTACCATTTTTCATAATTATATATCCTTAATAATCTCTTTGTTCTGCTAGTCTAAAAACTGACGGGTCTACTTTATCTTTTTTTCCTAATGCATGATCTGGTCCTAAAGTTCCTTGCTTAACTTTAGCATTAGGGTCAATTGCTAATTTATCGTTAGGTCTTTTAGCAACATCAGGTGAAAGTTCTCCGTGCTTATATCTTTTCATCATAGTATTATCCTCCTAATCTATTTTGTTTTTTAGTAAGTCTATTGCTCCGTATATTTTATTTTTTAAATTTAATTTATCTAGCTTACCCTTACTAAGAGTATCTTTTGTTTTATCTTTTAGTTTAGCTAAAGCTCTTTCTTTTCTATACTCTAAACCTATTTTAATTTGTTTAAGTACACTTGGATCTTCAGCCAAAGCTTTATCTTTTTTTTTCTCAGCTAATTTTAAATCTTTATCTATTTCTTTTTCAATAGTCATTATATATTTTTTATATGATCAGACCCAGATTTAGTAACATAATCTCCACCTTCATACAGAGAACCTTTTTCAGATTCTAAGTAATTTTTAGATTCATATTTTCTAGGTGCGTGTTTATTAAAGTCAATATTAATTGCTTCTCTATTAGGTTGTTTACCATCAGGTGAAGCATTTAAATCTCCCTGTTTAACTTTAGCTTTTGGATCAAATTTAGTTTCCATTATTCATCATCCTCATCGTTATCATCGGAGTCATAATCATCATCTTCTTCAGGTTCTTCATTTTCTAATTGCCAAACCTTATCTTCTAATTCTGACTGTAACTCTTCTATTTCTGCTTGTTTATCTCTGATACTATCTAAAATATCAGAAGCTGTTTTTTCTTTTGTTTTTCTTGCCATGGGGTTTTCTCCTACAATTTAACTTTTTTAATTGAAAGAATATTTTTGGTTGGTATGGTTGTATAGTTACCACCTTGTTTTATTTCTTTATTATCTTCAAAAGAATAATCAGCCATTATAATTGTAGTATTAGAATCTTGTTTAACCAACCATCCTACACTACAGCATATAGCTGTTTTAGCTTTCTTAATATCAACAATGTCAGCCCAACTTGACTCACTAACAATATCCTCCCAATATACTAAACTTAATGTATAGGGAAAATTCTTTTTATTTATTTCTGGTATTTTTATTTTTTTAGTCAGCCCTAATATCCAAATTTATTATCTGCTACTTGAAATGTATTTTCAAATACTGGTTTAAATCTTTGTGCATATTTAGGATGTGTAGGTCTACTCATGCAACCATAACGTAATGCATCATATGCGTGATCTTCTGCATTCGTATCCACATCTTCAGGGTTTTTACTATCTGTTGGTAATGTACTTAAAGTTCTAATTAAGTTTTGACAATTTTTAAATACTCTTATTCCTGGTTCTTTGTCAATAACTTTTAATCTTTTATGAACTTCAAGCTTACCATTAATTCTACTTTTAGGTGATCTATCTGATGGTCTCCATCTACAACCATTTTGTATCATAGTCTCTGCAATACTTGGACCTACATCACCTCTTTTTGCCCATGTACTAACATCTAATACACCGTAATTAATATATTCACCGTGCTCTAGTTTTAAGACTTGTTTCGCAAAATTATCTGCCGTAACTTTTTTGGTATATAGTTCTCTATATATCCAAATATTATTGTTATAATCAATAGCGAACCATAAAACACAAGCAGGAGAAGAATAGCCCCAGTCAGCAGCACGAAATTTATACCACCCTCTAGGAATTTCAAAAGGTTCGACCACGTGAGTTGGTTTATTAAATTCTGGAAACGCTGAATCTTCGTAGGCATCCCAATCTCCTTCTAAAAATTGTTTACGTTGTGCTTCAGGTAAAGATGCAAGCATGATGTAATAATCATCAGTCTGCATCAAATAAGGGTTATCTTGTAACTTAGCTGGTATAAATCTTCTTGTAATATACTTCTTTCCGTTGGGTGTATCTATCCCTACACTAAAAGTAGTATTTGGTTGAGCAGGTTCAACAAACATTTCTTTAACCCATTGTGAACCTATATTACCTGGATTACCTGTAGCTCTTAAATAGACTGGTATGTCTTTATCAACAGATCTTAAAGAAGATCTTAAAAAATTATATATATCTGGCGAAGGATATTGTGGAAGTTCGTCTATTCCTATCCATGTGTATGATTGACCTTGGTACCTCAAAACGTCTGTCATGTTCTCTGCGTAACCAAACTCGATCTTTGCCCCTGATGGGAATCGCCATTCTTTTTCTTGTTCTCTCCATTTTGCACTAGGAAATGCTTTTGAGTATAATAGTTGAGACTTTTGAATTAAGTCTCTTAACTCAGGCATAGTCCTCCTCACTAGGAGTGCTCTATGATTAGCATAGGAGCAATAACGAAGCGGGTCTACTAGCATCGCATATGATTTACCACCGCCTCTAGCTCCACCATAAAATACTTCTCTTTCAGAAGCTGCAAGAAATTCTGTCTGTGGACCTGAATTAGGTTTAAAGATTATTTCTTGATTGTTTATATGCTCTTTAACATTTTTAGGAGCACTCTCGATTATATCTTTCGTAAGTAGTTGTGTCTCTTTTCCTGCTAATGCTTTGTCAATAGTTAACAGTTTATTTTTAGTATTTTCTGCGTGACGTTTTGCAGAACGTAGAGACTGTTCTGCTTTAGCAACTTTCTTACGAGTGCGAGCTAATATCTGTTTAACTGACTTCTTGGCTTTCTGCTGAACTATTTTCTTCGGTTTCGGTGGTGCTATTTCTTCCGAGTCTTTTTCTAAGTCCGACATGCGATATATATCTTCCTGTTTTTCTGTGTAGCCATTTAGCCGTTTCTCTAAATGAACAAGTCTTTGTATATTCTCTTGCTTGCTTTAGAGCATCTAATTCTTCTTTAATAGGTTCTAAATAATTAGGATCTTCTGATTGTTTAAATCCAAAAGGAATAGTTCTAGCTTTCCTTTTTATTTTAATAGATTCCACTTAATCTTTTCTACCATCAAAAAACATATTCTTATCTAGATCAATTAACATTTCAATAACTTCTTCTTTTTGATAATCATTAGGATTTAGTTCTGGTAGTTCTGATTGCCTTAAATAATCTCTTAAGGTTTTTAAACCTTTATTATCAACTCTAATTCTTCTTGCAATTTTAATATTTTCCTTAGTAGATTTTTTACCTTTAGGGTGCTCATTAGAATATGTTAAATTATTTTTGTCTATCTTCATCTTTTTTATTACTATCTTTTGGTGGTAATATAAATATTCCGTGCAGAGCTTTCATATTTATATCTAATTGATCTTTCTTTGTTATACCTACTCTGTCCAATATTGAGTTTGCAGCTGCTAGACGAATGTTAGAGTGTGGTGTGGTCCCGTCTTCGTCTAGTAGGTCTGTTAACCGAGTAGCTGCTTTGGCAGAATGTGTAGATAAGTGATTTTCTGCTAATTCTGTAATTTCTCTTTTTAAATTTCTTATAACTTTAGGATAACTATGTTCAGAGTAGCCTGCTATTCTAGCTGCTTCTCGTGGATTTCCTTTCGCTTCTGCGAATAATACGTCTAGAAACCTTTCCTGCATATCTGTTAAGTTTCTTTTTTGAGTCTTTGTTATAGAAGAATCCATGTTTTGCATTAATTATCTCCATTAATTCTTTAAAAGGAATATTTTTAGCCAATAAAGACATCTCCACTGTCAACTTGTGCCTCCATTTCATTAGGAGGGGCTATTCTACGTGGATTAATCTGTGGCATTACAGGTAAAGTATCAGAAATTACATCAGATTCTGGTATAAAATCTGCTTCTCCCTGACCAGTACCCATATTTCTCTGCATTTTACCTAGGAAATTCTCAGCATCTAAAGGTTCTTTGCTTTCAAAGTTACCCACTGGGGCAAAAGAAGTACCCATATTATCATTTGCAGTAGGCATAGTCATACCTCTAGCCATTTTTTCATAGAAGTTTTCTGATGTAGTATCAGATTGTTCCATGGATGTAGCTATAGCTTGTTTTTTAACGGGAAACACTCCTGCTCCAGTTCTTAAATAGCTTGGTATGTTTGCTTCAAATTTCATATTTATAAATTTTATATATTATTTGTGATGACCCCTTTTGTCCTAATGGATAATGTGCGTGTATGTGTGTCCTTTAAATAATATATAAGTATATTATAGTACTATATATCAATTTTGTCAAGTATTTTTTTTAATAATTGTAGGCTGCGGCAATTTGTCATTAGACAAAATTGGAAATAGGGTGTATAATATCTATAGGAACACCCAGGGGGCCTATATACCTATATTAAGGGTAAACGTACATCTACCCCCTAGGGTATTCCTAGGAATATTGTCGGAATACATAGCCCTATAATACGGCCCCAAGGTGGTTTACATGGCTTTTGGGGATTTTCTGGCTTCAGCATATATAGTATATAGGATACCCCCCGTGGCACACGCATGGGGTATGACTAGAAAATTTTTATCTATACTTTTTTGAAATTATGTAACCCTTTAGGGTTCCCTTATGTTTCCCTTTGGGAAACTAAAAAATTTTTAGAGAATCCCTTGGATTCTTTTTAGGGGTTCTAGGGGTGTCCCCTAGTTTTTTATAGAATTTTTTTTGGTTCTCACTTAATTGGCCCTAGGGTACAGCGTGAATTTGTACCCTAGAGCAACACTTGTTAACTACTTTTTAAAGTATCTGAAAAACCTGCATAAAAAGCAATAACAACTTTTATGATATGTATATGTTCCTTTCATTATTATTTAAAGTTTCCTATGTACTTGTAGAAATCCCCTTCCATTAAATTAAAAGGTTTCTTATTAACTTGTATCTCTTGGAAGTTAATCTTTGCTTTTGAAATACTTGAAATGTATTGTTGAAAATTATCATCTTCCAAACAATCAACAATATATTCGTATGTTTCAAATAACCTTTTTTGTGCGTGCGGGTGGGTGTTAAATGCCAATAAATCAATTAATTTAGTAACACTCGTAAACACTTGCTCAACTTCATTAATTAACCTTTTATCTGCGTTGCCCCCTTTCCCTTGTTCAGATTTGGCTACATTGCTCAAAGTGTTAGCCGTTCCAATAACGCCCGTTGTTTTATCGTTTAATTTTTCAATTGCTTTCATAAACGGAGATTGTACAGCATTTTGAACGACTTCACTAGCTGTTTTTTTCGGTGTAAAATAAGCCCTTACGAACTCAACTGCCCCTCGATCACCTCTAAAAGTACAATAATAATCCTTACCTCTCTCATCTTTGGTAAAGAATTTTTCTGCCAGATTTGATCTAAATATTGCTTCATCTTTGTTTTCAAGGTCTTTATACATTAGAAGTTTTTTTGGGATTTCTAACTGTACGGGGTCTGTTTCCATATTCAACATTTCATCTGCTTTAAAATATTGCTCGTTGGCAATTAAAAACATGATGACTGGGGAAGCTTCCAAAATAACCCGATACTCGTATGGATTATTTTTTTGAAAGTTTGTTAAATTCTGCCCGTAAGCATTAATTAAAACTTGATTTGTAAACAGACTAAAGTCTTTCGCAATCAATGTTTTTTTTGTGCCGTCTTCATTTACAAATATATTTTTGTGGCTTGTATTATTTGTGCCTTTATCAAAAAAATTTGCATAATTTAGCAACCCTTTTTGATGCATTTTAAAAGTATTTCTACAAATAAAAAGCATTTTGCCATTCGCTTGCCTTTCGCCTTTTGCAACATTTTGGATTTCTGCCCAAGTCTGTTGACCTAAATTTTCTACATTAGGTTTTTTATTTTCAGTAAGTTTCATAATTTTCCTTTCAGTTAATTATTAATTTATAAAACTATTATGTATATTCTTATATAACTATGGCATAAGTGTGTCAAGTTCATGTAATTTGCCCTATTTGATACATTATTTTCGCATATCTGCTATGCACAAAACGCATACCTTACCCTATGCAAAAACCGCATACCTCATAGCTATAAAAGAACAAACCATGAACATTATCACACGGGGAAATGTTCTCACAATGTTCCCTACAACTTTAGCGTGTGTAAAATTTTCCTAATTTTTGATTAAGACATAGCGAATAAGAACTGTGTGGGAAACTTTATATTTTTTTGATTAAGACATAGCGAATAATAACTGCCTTGACAGGCATATTTACCTATGATAATCGTAAAGTATTATTAAAGAAAGGAGAATTTATGTATTTAATATATGTATCAGTTATAAGCATACCTTTTTTTATGATATTTGTTATGCCTATAATTAAAATGCTACTAGGAATATATTAAAATGAAATATAATCTATAAAGCCCTTGTCATTAGTTTGACAGGGGCTTTTTTATTTGGTACTGTTTTAAAATAACAGAAAGGAAAATTTTATGACAGAATACGAAAAACAAATGTTAAACAGATTTGATATTTTATTAAAAATATTGGGTGTAGGTTTGAAGTTTGCTTTAGATAATAGCAGTTATAAATCTAAAACTACTGAAAATATTAAAGAAACATCTTATAAGGAAAATGAAATATTAAACACAATGCAGGAAAATATAAGATGAATAAAACAACATCAATAATTAAAGAATATAACCTAGTATTTTGGGTATCGTTTTTAATATTAGGATTATCAAATTTTATTGCTTGGTCTTATATAATTTATACATTTATAGGGACTTTCTAATATGATTGATGTAATTACATATGATCATTTTTTGATGGTTCATTTTTTTATATCAATGGCAATTAGTTTGATAGTTATAATAGAAAGGTAAATATGAATATAAATAAAATATTAATTGCAGTTATGTTTGTAACTACTGTTGGTTATATAATGTGGATTAACTACCAGTTGACAATGGAATTTGCAATAGGTAAATAATTATTAACAATAAACAAAAGGAAAACTTATGTCAGACGACCAAACAATAGAACGCATACAACAAGAAGTTGTTAGTGCTAATCGTGATAGATTGTATCAAGCTACACTTAAAGAAGTTCAAACTAATTTAAGTGAAGAAGTTCAAACCAAAGTAAAAGATATGCTTAAAACACAATCACCCGAACAAGTTAAACAAGCTATCTCTTTATTTTATAGGAGTTAGTTACAGAATCATAGTTCCCTCTATGTTAGCCCTGCGATTGTCATTTGACAGTCGTGGGGTTTTTTTATATACTGACTATAAATAAATCAACAAAGGAAAATATATGCAAGCATATAAACTTATATCTAAAATAATTAAAAGAAAACTTAAACTCAATAAAAATAAAACTAAAGAATGGTTTAAATATACTGCACCAGTTAAGAATTGAAAGGACTTATGAAAATACTAACAAAACAAATAAAAGAAAAATTAGTTGATAATCATAAACAACAAAATGGCGAAAAAGAATTTAAAGCTGTTGTAAAATTGTTTAATCCTATTGGCAAAGGCACTTGGTATTTATCAGAACTTAATCCAGAAACTAATATAGCTTTTGGCTTATGTTGTTTAGACTATAAAGAGTTTGGTTATGTAAGTCTTGATGAATTAACTGATTTAAGAATAGCATATCGACCTGTTCTTGAAGGTAATGGAAACAATAGAATTATTTGTCCAACTATTTATTATAAAATAGAGAGAGATAAATTTTTTAAATCAAATAAATATACACTTAACGAGTGTGAAAGTTTATGAAAAATAACATCATACAATTTGAAGAATTTAAACAACAATTAAAATTAAAAAGAAAAGTTAAATATAAAAAGTATAGACATAAGTATTATGTGGCTATACCTAGAATAAAATATAGAAGTGTTCAGGGTTTTCATTCGTCAAAAAAAGAATTTTTAAAAGAAACGATTGAAATTTTTAAACAACTATTAAATGAACATAATGCAGAATTTTTCTTTGATTGTTATAAAATTACAAAAAATTCTGTAAAAACTACTCATTGGAGAGAAATGGAAAATTATGCAATGAAAATGACAAAGGAGAAATATAAACTATGAAATCAAAAAAAGAAACAGTAATATTAATATTGGTATACATTTTTATATTTGCTATGGCAATATTTTTATCTGCTCTAATAAAGTTAATGTAATGAAAATTAAACGAGCATTTCAATTAAAACAAGTTAAGATAGCTAAACATATATACAATTTAATTGTAAAAAAATCTGTACTTAAAAAAGATATAACTGAATCAGATTTAATTAAATTGCGAGAACTAATAGACGAGCAAGATAAGCTACTTGACATTCATTAATAATTTTTATATTATGTAAGGGCAGTCAGCGAGAGTTGGCTGTCCTTTTTTGTTTATACAATCAAGGGGGGTGGTGTAGTGTCAAAAGCATTATCGTAAGTGAGAAGCTACACTCGAGTTCTACTACCACCCCGAAATTAAATCAATAACAACGAAAGGCAATATGGAAACATTACATATAACAAAGCCAGAACTTCATATCTTTATTGATAATCAAATAGAAAAGCACAAGGCGAAAAAAGGTCGTGCATTTTTCTATAAGAAACCAAAAAGATTAGAAATTATTGGCGATAAAAGAATAATGCGATTTGATACTAGAGATAGAAAGTTTCAAGTTGATGGGGCAACTGGTAAAAGGATAGTTCCTAAAGGAAAAAAAAGAACTACCATAGCAGAACACAATATGAAAGTCTATGATTTAGATATCAAAGATGGAAATAAAATAAGAAATGTACCTATGAACCAAAGATTAAGGTATTTACTGATAGGCAAAAAAGCTATAAAATTCAACTATTTAGCAGATTCTGACTCATTTAAAGTTGAGTTTCCAAAAGCTACAAGGAACTTACTTAAGAATTTGTACAGAAAAAACTTCGAGGATTTTGAGCAGGAGAATATTAATGAGTGAATGGTGTCAGAATAGAAAATGTCCACAAAAGAAAAATCAAAATCAAATTCGTGGTAGTAAAGGTGCAAAGTATTATCAATCTAACAAATCTGCTAGCTATTATTTTTATTGGTGTAGTATGGGTTGTCGTGAACAATGGTGGAACGAACATAAAGAAACTTGCATGAATGCAGTTGGCTTTATTGATAAACAAGTATTACCTTTAGATGATGCTTGGTATGTTGATTATAAGTATGGTAGCCATGAGTGGGATATTGAAAGGCAAGAACGAGTAGAAGTAACACCTGCAGGGTATTACTTAACAAATAAACTCAGAGGAATTAGCCGAGTGATAACAAGACAACAAGCACAAACACCAGAACAAATAAGTGATGGCCATGTATGGCGACACATAGACGATACACAAGCAAGAGAACTAGCAATCACATTAGGTCTAGCTAGTTGACGAACCAATAACAATAATATATATTAAAGACATCATCTAGTTATCTAGGTGGTGTCTTTTTTTAATCAAAAGAAAGGAGTATACTCATGAAGGAAAAAGAGATAAGACTCAATGCTGAAAAGCGTAAGTCATTAAACATTGACTTTCGTAGGCATTGTGAAGACCAAGAATCTCACGAGAAAGAGGAGTTCTTTCAAGCGAGAGAGTATTGCAACGAAGTAATACCTCAAACTTTTGAAACTATGAAACAAGTAGTTGAAAGAAGATTTGAGTTAGATGATGTTGCACAACTTCAATCACTTCAGAAGAAATACAATACTGTTAATGCCGTAGGTACAGACAGTTGTTTCTTTATGAAAGTGTTAGGAGAAAAACAACTAGACCAATATGGTGATGAGGAAGACAAACAAAACCACTTCTCATTTCATCTTGATGGTGCTTATAATAATACTAGCTACAGAAGATATGGTGGCAGTAACCATGGTAAAAACTTTGCCTATGCTATGTATCGTGAAGATATGAAGAAGGTAGGGTTAAATCCAGACTGTAATATTGAGGCAGAAATCAATGTGGAAAAATCTGGTGGTGATAGGTATGACAGAAGAACCAATCCTTGGCTTGCACAATGCCGTAATGACAATGAGCATTGGTTAAAGGGTGGTCAAGGTGGCACTAATCTTTTTGATGAGTGGTCAGATAAGTATAGACTACACATCATTGGTACTGGTGGTTGCAGATCAAGAGCAATACCATGTACTGACTTGGAGTTTGCAAAGTTTGAGATAATGCACCAAGCCAAGCAAGATGTAGTTCTTAAGCACACCAAGTGGATTCAAACTATTGTGGCTAAATCTAATAGATTTAAAGAGATCATTAAGTCTATGACTAAATTTTCACAGGTTGAGAAGTTTGCTAAACATGGTAAGATTAACTGGAAGATTGACCCTGCAATACTTGCAGATAAGATAGGTATGGATTTAGTTATATCTATTGATGACGCAGCAGATTCTATCATGAATATTGGTGCAGCAAAACCAGATAGAGCAGAGAAGATTAAAGCTAGAATGCTTTATGAGGCATCTCAAATATCTTCTACAAACTAAACTAAAGTAGTGGGGGTGGTATGTATATACTAACCCCCCCTGCAATGACAGGATACTATACCATAAAATGAAAGAAAAATACATAAGACAAATTGACGCAGTTATTAAATTGTGCTACAAGTGTAATAATAAGGAATAGAAATGTTTCAAGAAAAAAAAGATAAGACACCCGAAGAAAATTTAGCTATTGCAAAGATACAAGTTATGATGGAAGATGCATTTGGTTTATTTGGTGCAGTTAGTGGTAACATGACTGATGGACAAAAAAATGCAGACCAACAAAGAGCAAAGGATTGGTTTGAGTCTAAAGAGTGTGAGTTCTGGTGCGAGTCGGCAGGTACTACACATGACCATATACTAAAGTTATTTAAAAATTTACAAAATAATTATAGAACTAAAAAAATAACCAGAGAAGAAGTAAGATTTGGTATTAGAAGATTGGAGAAAAAAATATGAATATATTTCATTTACATAAAGTACCCAAAGTATGTGCTGAATATCATTGTGATAAGCATGTAGTAAAAATGATATTAGAAACTGCACAGATGTTATCAACTGCATATCAAAAACATTGTGGTTTAGATGATTATCTATATAAACCTGCATATCCTAAACACCCAATGACAATATGGGTAGGTGACTCAATAGAAAATTATAATTATGCACTCATGCTTGGCACAGAATTAGGAAAACAATATACAAAAAGATACAGAAAAATACACAAATCATCTAATATAATTAGTTTGCTTCGTGGTATTGGTAGAGTATGGAATGTAGAGGATAACTTTCCTAGTGTAAAATTTACACCACCACCACAATGTATGCCAGATGAATATAAACATGAAGATTATATTACTGCATACAAACAATATTACATAGGTGAAAAGAAAAGATTTGCAAAGTACACAGCAGTTGACATACCACACTTTATGTGCTAGAAATACATTATATAAATTAATAACCCAACAAGGAGATATAAATATGACAGACAATAAGCCAATCATTGACACTTCGTGGGAGTTGAAATGGAAAAGAACTATGCGAAGGAGAGCAATTAATATTCTTGCAAGAATAGAGAATGATGGCAAGCCTACGCAAGAGTTAGGTTTTGAAGTAAGAAAATTGCAAGAAGCATTTACTTACTGGAATAGTGATGTTGCTACATGGGAGAAACACAACATGGTAATACCACTACCAAATGAAGTACAACCACAAGCTGAACTTCAACAATCACAAGTACCAGACATTGATATAGAGTAAAATCATTATGAGATATGACAAAGATATAGCACCAAACTGGCATTTAAGATTTAGATTAATAATACATAAATTAACGCAGGAGTTAACAACTACTCAAACAAAATTAAACATAGCGTTAAGGAAATTAAAAAAATATGAAAACAAAGATGAAACTAAAAGAAATAGAAAAGAAGATAGGCACACTATCTAATCCTGCGAAGATGCCCTCATATGCTTGGGGTATACCAATACAATACTGTGTAACTGGTAGTAAGTTAGCATTACAAGAAGGAACTATCTGTAATAAATGTTATGCAGGTAAAGGTTGTTATGTGTTTCCAGTTGTAAAAGCTATGTATGAAAAGAGATATCAAGCTATTGAATTACCAGAGTGGGTAGATTATATGGCAGAATTACTGACACAAAAGTATAAAAACCTAGATAAATCAAGGCGTTTTCATCGTTGGTTTGACTCTGGTGATGTGCAATCTTTTGGTCACTTAATGAAGATATTCGAGGTGTGTGAACTTACACCACATATAAAATATTGGTTGGCTACTAGAGAGTACAAGATCGTAGATCAAATAGATGTAAAAGATGTGCCAAAGAATTTATGTTTGCGTGTATCAGCAATCAAAGTAGATAGTCCACCACCTAAATTTTGGAAGTGGACATCTGGTGTACACAAAGATAAAAAAGCAATAGGTAGAGAATGTCCTGCGTATAAACAAGATGGTGAGTGTGGTAGTTGTCGTGCCTGTTGGAGTCGTTCAGTTAAACAAGTAAGTTATAAGGAGCATTAATATGAAAAAATATAGAGTATCATTAGAAGTAGATGAGGAATGGGTTAAAAACTTTGATTTAGTTTTTGATGCAGAGGATGAAGAAGAAGCCTGCAATGAAGCAATGATGCAGGTTAAAATGAATATTGGAGATTACATAACAGCATATGCAGATGAGGAAGATGAGTAATGACAAAAGAAGAAATAATAGAAGTATTACAAATTATAATAGAAATGTATCTACCTATCATTGCAGAACATATGATATGGTTAGATGAAATAATTAATGGAGTGATAGTATGATGAATAAAAGAGGAGGAGTGATGACAATAAAAGAACTAGAAAAAGAAATAAAAGAAAAAATTACAGTCCTCGACAAAGATGAATTAAAAGAAGTAATAAAATTTATTGATCAAATACAAGAGGTTGGATATGATACAGTATATAATATTGAAAAGGAAATAAAGGAGAACAAATGATAAACTATAAATTTATAACACAAGATAAGTCACAAGATATAAAAGCAATGAGTTTAAAAAAAGCAATGAAGTCTTTTCAAGATGACAAAGCAAAAGAAGTTACTGTGGAATGGAAAAGTCGTAAAGGTAATATAAGTTTTTATTCTTATAAACTACCATATAAATCTAGGAAAGAAAGAAAGGGTAGATTGTGATGTTTGAATGGAAACATCCAAACTATTATAAGAAAATAAGAAAGGATAACCGCTTGACAAAAGGTCAGGATTATGATAAGGAAGATGACAATGAAAAAATACAAAATAAGAATATACGGACTAGGAATAGACGCAACAGCAATAGTACCACTAGACAACGAACCAACGATAGAACAGATAGAGAGTAACGCAGCTTATTATTTAAATAATAATTTAATGAAAGTAGAAAAAAGTACTTTCTTTAGTGATAAAAAATATACACTTACATACGAGGAAGTAGACATTTGAATTATACACAGCAATTAGCAGTAATAAAAGGTTTATCTTTACAAGAAGATATACATACCAGATTGGACTGCCCATTCTGCAGTGGTAAAAATACTTTATTAGTAGACACTACAGAAAATAATTTAAGTTGGTATTGCTTTCATGCGTCATGTAATGCTAAAGGTAGAAAACAAGGAGAAAAAAATATGCAATATGTAGAAAAAGTTTTTTATGGCAATAAAGATTTACATATAGAAGACAAAGAATTTGAACTACCTGATAGTTTTCAATCAATATACTCGAATGAAAAAGCTATGCGTTGGCTATCTAAAAATAATTGTTGGGAGTCATGGTCTTGGGGTAGAGCAGATTTTAAATATGATGTAGCACAAGATAGAGTTGTGTTCTTAATTAAGAATAGACATTCGCATAAGATAGTGGGTGCAGTAGGTAGAGCATTAAATAAAAATGAGTTTCCTAAATGGTATATGTATGGTAATAAAGATATACCTTTTAAATGTGGCGAGTGCAATGATGCCGTTATTGTAGAGGATTGTCCATCAGCTTGTGCAGTATCTAATATACTAACTGGTATTGCAATCATGGGTACAAAATTAAAAGAGGTACAAAAGAGTCACCTTAAACCATACAAAGATTTATATATATGTTTAGATAGAGACGCTACAACTAAAGCATATGACATGGCAAAAGATTTAAGATCCTCTGGATTTGATAATGTAATTGTAAAACCACTTGAAGATGATCTTAAATATTATAACACAGAACAGGTAAGGAAGATATTTTATGACAATAAATCTTGATAGAGGATCAAATGATCTTGAGGAGATTATAGATAAACAAGAAAAGATAATTGATTATCTAAAAAAACAGACTAGGAAATATGATAATAAATTTACAACATTTGTTAAGTATAGAGCAGAAGAACTTATGGCTTTGTATGCAGAAGTAAAGAGATTAAAAAATGAAAATGAGGAATTGACATTAGCTAAATTCAAATTAATTAAGGAGTTACATGATAGAAAAACAAATGATTAAGCTTATGCTTAATAAGAAGTTCTATGCACAGTATAAAGGCTCTTTATCCCCTACAGTATTCGCAGGAGATATAAGTTCTTTGTATGATACAGTTCAAAAGGCACATGAAAAATATGAAGAAGATATAAAAGTAGATGAGTTATATTCACTACATACAACTATGTTTAACCCTTCACTTACTCGTGCCGCAAAAGAAAAGTTTAGTGAATTAGTAGAAGATATAAAAGAAGTTCAAGAACCTAATCATGAAATAGCTAAAGACATAATAAGAATATTATCTGATAGAGACCTTGCACAAAGAATAGCAGTAGAAGCTACGGAAATATTTAATGGTAAGGAAGCAAACTTTGCAGACATATCTAACATGATTGATACACATAAAACTAATATTAGTGAAGATAAAAATCCAGCAGTAACAAATGATATAGATAAAGTTATAGAACTATTAGATGTTACAACTAGATGGAAATTTAATATACCTGTGTTAAGAGAAAATGTAGGAGGTATAGGTGGTGGCAATCTTATGATTGCATTTGCTAGACCAGAGACAGGTAAGACAGCTTTTTGGGTAAGTTTATGTGCAGGGCCAGATGGTTTTTGTTCTCAAGGTGCGAAAGTACATGCATTTATAAATGAAGAACCTGCTATTAGAACTCAGATAAGAGCAATATCAGCATACACTGGTATGACTAGGGATGAGATATTATTTGATAGAGTACAGGCACAAAGAATATGGAGTAATATAAAAGATAATATATTTATGTTTGATACAGTTGATTGGTCTATGGAAGATATAGATGCTCATTGTGAAAAACATAAACCAGATATTATAGTTATAGACCAACTAGACAAAATAAATGTATCAGGTACATACGCAAGAACAGATGAAAAGTTAAGACAGATATACACAAGTGTTAGAGAAATAGCAAAGCGTAGAGACTGTGCAGTAATTGCAATCTCACAAGCATCTGCCGATGCACATAACAGAAATAGTATATCGTTTGATCAGATGGAAAATTCTAAAACAGGTAAAGCTGCAGAGGCAGACTTAATTATAGGTATAGGCAGAAATGCAAATACTGATTTAGAAAATAAAGTTAGAACTTTATGCGTAAGTAAAAATAAAATAAATGGCTATCATGGAGAGCCAAATTGCACAATAAGAAGGGAGATAAGTAGGTACGGAGTATGATTACAACAGTAGATGTAGAAACATCATGGCAAAAAACAGAAACAGGTGGGTATGACCCATCACCTTTTCACGAAGATAATATATTAGTTAGTGTAGGATTAGATTCTAAATATGGTGATGAGTATTATTTTACAGGACATTCAGAAAGAATTAGTAGAGGTGGTAAAGCTAGAATACAAGAGGTACTAGATGAGACAACTTTACTTGTAGGACATAACATAAAATTTGATTTGATGTGGTTACTTGAGGCAGGATTTAAATACTCTGGTAGAGTTTATGACACTATGCTTGGAGAGTATATTTTAAATAGAGGTATACGAAAAAGTTTAACATTAGAAATGTCTTGTCGTAGAAGGAAGATAGGTTCTAAAGATGATAGAATAAAAGAATTTATGGACAGGGGTGTATCATTTGAAAATATACCTGCAGATATTGTAGAAGAGTATGGTAAGATAGATGTACAAATAACTAGAAAATTATTTGATTCTCAAATGTCAGACTTTAAATTAGAAAAAAATAAAAGCCTATTAATGACTGCAAAGATGATGAATGAATTTTTAATTGTGCTAACTGATATGGAAAGAAATGGTATCAATATAAATTTAAGTGAGTTAGGACAAGTAGAAAAAGAATATAGAGCAGAGTTTGCATATTTAAAACAAAAGATAGATAAGATTGTGTATAAACAAATGGGAGATACTAAAATTAATTTATCAAGTCCAGAGCAATTATCGTGGTTGATATACTCTATGAAACCAAAAGATAAAAAAGAGTGGGCAAAAATATTTAATGTTGGTATAGATAAAAACACAGGTAAGAATAAAAAAAGACCACAATACTCTAGACAACATTTTAGAAATTTAGTTGCGGATAATACTACAGTCATACATAAAACTGTTGCTGAAAAGTGTGTTACCTGTGGGGGTAAAGGTGTAATTAAAAGAATAAAAAAAGATGGCAGCCCATTTAAAAATTACAGTAAGTGTTCTGATTGTGATGGTGATGGATATATCTATACACCTATGGCAAAAGTTGCAGGATTTAGGCAAAGACCTAGGAGCGTATATGATATAGCAGAATCTGGATTTAGAACAGACAAGATAACTTTAAACAAAATTGCTTCTGAAGCAGAGGGAGAGTTTAAACAATTTATAGATTCTATTGTAAGACACAATGCAGTTGATACATATCTTAATACATTTGTTGAAGGTTTAAAAAACTTTACAAATGACAGAGGATTCTTACATCCTAAATTTATGCAAGCAGTAACAGCTACTGGTAGATTATCTAGCCGTGATCCAAATTTTCAAAACCAACCAAGAGGAAAAACTTTCCCTATTAGAAAAGTTGTATCATCCAGATTTGAAAAAGGTAGTATACTTGAAATAGATTTTTCGCAATTAGAATTTAGAACTGCAGTTTATCTAGCACAAGATAAACAAGGTATGGAAGATATAAAAAATAAAATAGATGTACATCAATACACTGCAGATATTATTGGAGTATCAAGGCAAGATGCAAAGGCACATACATTTAAACCTTTGTATGGTGGAGTGACTGGTACAGAAGATGAGAAAAGATACTACACTAAATTTTTAGAAAAATACAAAGATATAAAAAAATGGCACGAACATTTACAGACTGAAGCTATAAGATTTAAAAGAATAAAATTACCTACTGGTAGGGAATATTCTTTTCCACATGCAGAGAGAACACCGTGGGGTGGATCTACCTACGCAACACAAATAAAAAATTATCCTGTGCAAGGTTTTGCAACAGCTGATATTGTACCTTTAGCTTGTATAAATATATATAAGTTAATGAGAGAAGAGAAGGTAAAAAGTTTACTTGTAAATACAGTTCATGATTCCATTGTGGCTGATGTTTATCCTGGTGAAGAAGATGTGATGAGTAATATATTCAAACAGGGCACTGCAGATGTAATACCTGCACTTAAATCGTATTACAAAATAAACTTCAATGTACCCCTTGACACGGAATTAAAAATTGGGTATGATTGGTTAAATATGAAGGAGGTATAATAATGTACTTAGAAAAAGCAAATATAAAAGTAATAGGTACCAAGTATGGTAATGGACCTAATGAAAAAGATAAGAAGAATGCAATATTATCAGAGTTTAAATTTGATGATGGTATTCAATCAAAAGACTTATCTAAATTTCTAGAAGACTTACAGGAGAATCAGCACCATAGATTTTGTGGTGAGTCTACTTGTAATATAGTAATAGATACAACACAGGAGTAATAATGGCCAAAGAAATAGAAGCACTAGAAACTATTGATGAGTATTCTGATGACCAGTATGCTGCTTATTTAGAATACACTGCATTAAAAGATCAATGTATAATAGATCCTACAACTTTGTATATAGCTAATAATCATGAGTTCTTTTCAGAGTATACATACTTTGCACAAACTGATGGGCTAGATATAAAGGTAGGAGATTGGGAGACAAGAATATGCTAGGTAAAATAGTTACTTACCTAGCTGCAGGTGCGACATTTTGCGTTATATTTTTAATGTGGTATTTAACAATATGTGCATTTTTAGTTTGACTTTTAGATCAAAATAGTGTATAAGATAAATATAAAATAGGAGGATGAATGTCTGATAATAAATTGACAAACATAAATAAAATGTCCAATGAGCAAATAATGCAAGCTATAGGACAAGACGATGGTTCTAATATGGGTAATAATATACCTAGACTAGCAATCAATCGTACACCAGAAGATGACGATGGTAATCAATTACCTGTTGGTCATTTCTATACTTACGATTCTAATATAGGTAAAAGTGTATTTGGCAAACCAGTTACATTAAGACCATTCATAAGTGCTATGCAGTACATGCACTATGATGCAGAAAAAGGTGAGTATATAAACAGATCTATTATATTTAAAAGTTGGAAAGAAGAAGCTATAGATATATTAGGTGGAACTAAATGTGGTAAGATACCTTTTAAAGAAAGGTCAAGTCTTACTCCAGAGAAACTAGAACAGCAAAGGACTATAAGATGTTATAAATTAGTGTATGGGTTATTATCTATTAAAGATGGTAAAACTGCACAAGGTGAGCCGTATAGTGTAGATAACTTACCTGTTCTATATAGAGTAACTGGAACAGCTTTTACGCCTGTTACTTCTGCTTTAGATCAATTAAAAAAAAGAAAGAGACTTATGTTTAACTGTACTTTTTCTCTTGATTCTAAAAGACAGAAAAAAGGTGGTAATGTATTCTATGTACCAGAAATAGGAGTAAATGCAGATGCTAATTTACAACTATCTGATGTAGATATGGAAACATTAAAGGTGTTTCAGGAGTCTATTGATACAGAAAACTCTGAAGTTGTTGATGCATATAACAGTGCAAAAACAAAACAAGCAAATAGTTCTGATAAGATAGATGCTGAAATTGTTGAGGATATGGATGATGCACCAGAAAAAGTGTTGGCTTCTTAATGAATAATATATTGTTAAAAGTTCAGCAATATCTAGATTCAGTATCTAAAGAGTCTGTAGAAGTTGATAATAAACTTGTACAGGAATTTGGTGAGGCGTGTAAAAACGCCTTACTAAAACAGTTTGCAGAAAAAAGAAAGGATAAATTTGAATTAAGAATGTCCAATATAGGTAGACCATTATGTCAATTACAGATGGAGGCCAAAGGTATTAAAGGTGAAGGGCAGCCTTACAGCAATAAAATGAGAAATACTTTTGGTGATATAATAGAAGCACTATCTATATTTGTTATGAAGTCAGCAGGTGTAAATGTTGAGAATGAACAGAAAAAAGTTACTTATAAATTTAATGGGAATAAAGTTGAAGGTAGGCAAGATGTTGAAATTGATGGAAAAATATGGGATATTAAAAGTGCGTCACCGTATTCTTTTGAAAAAAAGTTTGGAGAAGCAGGTGGATTTACTGAAGTTGTTAAAGAAGATTCATTTGGTTATGCATCACAAGGTTTTTTATATGGGGAAAGTCAGAAGAAACCTTTTGGTGGATGGATAGTAATTAATAAATCAACGGGTGAGTGGACAGTTTGTGAAACCCCTACAATAGTAGAAGAGCATAAGAATAAAGCAATTAATATTGCAAAGGATAATCTAAAAGCTATAAAAGAAAGTAAACCTTTCAAGAGATGTTATAGCGATATGGCAGAAACTTTTAGAACTAAACCTACGGGTAATAGAATTTTGGGCTTTGTGTGTTCGTATTGCCCATACAAACTTCCTTGTTGGGGAAGAGACAAATTGCAGTTGTTACCACAGCAGCAATCTAAAGGTAAAAATCCTAAATGGGTATGGTACACTTCTGTAACAAATCCAAAGGATGAAACCGAAGAGACTGGTAGGGAATAGTTTGAGGGGTCTGTTCTCTACCGACTCTTATTATGTTATATTTTATTTTATATAAAAAGAAAAAGGATACAGATTATAAAACATTTACTAATGTAATATTTGATAACGAGAAAGAAGCAAATGATTTTGGTAAAAGAAGTATGAAAAGAGGTTATGAACATAAAGTTTTGGAATACAATAAAGAAAATTTAGATAGGTATTGGTATGGATAAAAAAAGTAAATTAAGTTTAATAAATTCAATCAAGGTACTTGTTAGTCCTTGGCAAAAAGGTTTTACTTGTGGTATAGTTATGGATACTAAATCCAAAATGACTACTGAAGAATATGAATTATGTTCTACTATAGCTAGAGGCATGATAAAGATGGCAACTGCTGACCCCCATTCAACGTTTCTATGGGGACTCCGTGGATTTGCGGAAGATAAAAAAAAGGGTTCTCAAGATCTTACTATTAGTTCTGTCGCAGAATTTGATGAAGAATCTAATGTTGTAGATTTTCTTGAGTACTTAAAAAAGAAACGTGATAAGGAGTTAAACTAGTGGCAACACATTTAGTTATGGGTGACCCTCATTGCACACCCAAAGCAAGCAATGATAGATTCTTATGGGCAGGTAAGCTTGCACATGATCTAAAACCTAACACCATAATATGTATGGGAGACTTTTCAAGTATGGATTCTTTATCTAGTTATGATAAAGGTAAGAAACAATTTGAAGGTAGAAGATATAAGAAAGATATAGATCATGCTCATGATGCATTAGAAAAGTTTAATAAAGGTCTCAATGGTAGACGACCAAGAAAAATCATGTTACTTGGTAATCATGAAGATAGGATAGATAGAACAGTAGATGACATACCAGAACTTGAAGGTACAATTAGCACAGACGATTTTAAATTTGAAAAATTTGGTTGGGAAGTTTATCCATACCAACAACCTGTTAATGTTGATGGTATATACTATTGTCATAATTATCCTACTGGTGTCATGGGGAAGCCTATTAGTGGGGACAATGTTGCTCGTTCTCTTCTCTTAAAAAATAAAGTATCTTCTACTGTAGGACATATACATACATTTGATTATGCTATGTGTGCCCTACCATCTGGTAGAAAATTAATGGGTCTATCTGCAGGATGCTACTTGCATCATAAAGAAAATTATGCTAAAGCTACTCAACAGATGTGGTGGAGTGGACTAGTAGTTAAGCGTAATGTGTCTAAAGGTGAGTATGATCTAGAGATGATAGAGTATAATACAATTAGGAGAAAGTATGGTAAAAAGTAAAAGAACATATATATCTTTAAAAGAACATGGCCATGATATGTCTTATGAGAATGAGAGAAAACATGATAATGTACATTCACCTTCTCATTATAAACAGGGTAAAAAAGAAACTATAGAAGTTATAAGAGACTGTACAACTAATGATGAGTATCATGGATATCTTAAAGGTAATGTTTTAAAATATGTTTCTCGTTATAAATTTAAAGGAGAACCTTTAGAAGATTTACAAAAAGCTAGTTGGTATTTAAATAGACTAATAAAGGAGGTCAATAATGGGGCAAGTTAAACAGGCAATACTAGAAGTAGAAGACTTTGTTTCTGCATGCGTTAGGGATGGTAGAACTCTTAATCAAACTATAAGAGATGCTAGAGAATCTAAAGCTGCAAAACATAATCCATATCTTGATGATGAAGATATGGTAGAAAATAAATACTATCAATTTAAAGGAGGGTTTTAATGAAAGAAATGTTTATAGAAGCATTAACTAAAAAGTATGAAGCTGATATAAGTTTAGCAAAAGCAACTATATCAGTTTACATGGATAAGTCTGTAGGTATTGGGGAACACCCACAGTTTATACATGAGATTGATAAGCAGCTAGAATTAATTACTAGTGCAGAAGAAAAACTAAAAACACTAAAATATCATTATCCAAGTGATAGTGATATACCATTTTAATAATAGGAGGACAAATGGCAGAAGAGAAAGCAAAGACACAAAAACCACAACCAAGAGTTTACACTATAAACTCTGAACAACTAATGGATATCATGAGGTATCTAATGACTAGACCCTATGGAGAAGTTGTTAAACTTATGAACACTTTATCTACACTAAGTCCGCAAGTATTTAATGGGGGTAAAGATGACGGAAAAAAATAATTTAGATAAGTACACTGGTATTTTATTTGAATTAAAAATTGGGTTAAATAGGGAAAATGCCATAGTTGTAGATTATGGAGGTAAGCCAGTAGGTAAAATTAGAGAAGCTTTAAAAGGGTATCCCTATCAGGCTAATTTATGTGCAGCTGTAATAAATCATGCTAACTCAATAGGAAAAAAAATACAAGATGATATCAAACAGATTATACAAAATATATAAAGTTTATTCAGTACAAAAAAAAAGACACCCAGAGTAATCTCTGAGTGTCTTGTTGTTGCCTGCGTTGGGGAGTCTTTATGGCTCCCCTTTTTTATTTTATATTAACAGTTCCAAGCACGAAGTGCCTTGTTAATTCTACTGTTAGGGTCTCTTGCTGTTTTAGCAGAGGTAAGTTTTTTCTTCATACCACCCATACGTGCACAGAAGCTGGCTCTTCTTTTATTACCAACCTTCTTACTAGGGGCTTTTAAGTTTCCCCCAGTTGCTTTATTATAGGATGCACGACCTTTAGCATTTAATCCACCACTAGGATTCTGTCCTTCTTTTCTAGTCCATGCCTCAGTAGCCATTAAACTTTTACCTTATTTTTTTTAGGAAATCCTGCTTGCATATTTTTGTATGCACCTGCAGTAATAGTAGATTTACTTTTTGATCTACTAATTCCTTTTTTCTTTCTTTGATTTATATTATGGTATAGTCCTTTTTTTGCTGTCATTTTTTCCTTATCCCCCAAGAATTATTATCTAAAGTTTTATAATCGTAATCATATCTTCCTGATTCATCTTCAGCAGTAATCCATTTAGATGTACTTTCAACTGACCATACTTTAGTATTAACTAAACGATCAATTAAATGTTCACTAGGATCTGCAGCTAATGATGGATCAAATACTCTCAACCTATTGTTAGGTTGCATTGCATAATTACCATCATCTAATTCTATTATATGCCCACACTTGTGTTGGTCAGGCTTTTGTGAATACCCAAAATCTAATTCATTATAATCACCAGAACACCAATCTAATGTAAACAAGTATGTACCTTCTCTTTTAACTTTACGTCTTGAAAAGTACTGTACTTTATTACCTGATAGATTATAAAATTTAGTTACAGCTATATTATAACTAAATGAATTCCATAAACATAATTCATTTAAAGGTAATTCTTTTACACCTGGTTTGGTACAGAATGCAGAGATAGGTGCTCTCCACCATAGGCCCCCATCTTCCATCATAAAATGAAACAAAGGAACTTGCCCAGGTATACTAGCAACACCAAAGACTACACATTCAAAATATTTATCATGAGAATCTCTCTGATCTCTAAGATAATTACCTCTAACATAGCACTCTATTATAGGTACATTGGCATTAAGATACATTAATTTGCTAACGGATTTTTAATTGTCTCTTTTAACTCTTGTATATCTAGTTTTAAAATTTCTATTTCTTTGCCATTAATTAATGTTTCTGTGTTATCGTGCTCGTGTGTTGTATCGTGACTATGCTCTGTGTTATGTGTATGTGTAGTATCATGTGAATGTGTCATGTCCATATTCTCAAGAGCATTTACTTTTTCTTCAAGCACTGCAATTTCTGATGAGAAATCTTTTGCTTCTCTACTTTCTATTTCAGTTAGTTTAGTAGTTATTTCTCCGTACTTAACAAAGCCACCACCTATAGCAACAATAGCTGCTATTAAGGCTGCGATACCTGCTAGTTGTTCTTTTAGTTTACCCATTTTTTAATACCTCTAGTTCTAATAATAATTGGTTTCTTTCTATAGTTATTTTTTGTAATTTATCTTCTCGTATACGAACAGGATCATTGTCTACATATTTAGACAAAGTAATATTAGAGTATACATCTCTTAAATCTTGTATCTGTAATTGATCTAGATAAATATCTTCACTTTTATAGAAGGGTACATTATAAGACTCAAGTGATGCCTGGTCACTTGCCATAGCATCTAGTTTAATAATGTTTTTTATTTGTAAATTCTTTGAAATATCTTTAATATCCTTATCTACTTTTTCCATAACTTTTACCAGGTTATCTTTGATTGCTTTTTTCTGTTGTATTTTTTCTTGTTTGGTAAGCTTTTTAGATGAAACAGTGGATTTCTTAGGAGTCTTGCTAGAAGGTTTCTCTTCTTTAACTTCTCTTTTTTCTTCTTCATTATTCTCTTTTGCTATTTCTTCTCTTGGCTTTTCTTCTTCTTCAACTACACTTTCTTCTTCTTTTATTTCAGTAGGTTCTTCTTCTGCCGTTTCTTCTTCAGGCATACTAGCCATTCTTGTAGGCTCTTCTTTAATTACTTCTTCTCCAGATTCTTCCTCGGTTGATTCCATAAATAAGGATCTGGGTTCTGCAAATTCTTCTTTCTCCTCATTAAATGTCTCCTCTTCTTTAGAAACCATAGGTAAGAAGCTTGCAATAATTTCTGTTGTCTCCTCATATATCTCCTCTTCTTCTGGTGGTGGTAATAATGTAAAGAATTTTGTACTAATCTCTTCTTCAAATATTTCTTCTTCAATCATCATTTCTTCTTCCATTATTATCTCTTCCATTATCTCTTCTGGCATTTCTTCAACGATCATAAGGACAGGCTCAAAGTATAATTCTTCTTCTGGAAACATTTCCTCCATAGGAGGTTCTTCTATGTATGCAATTAATTCTTCAAATATTTCTTCTATCTGTTCAAAGGTAAACTCTTCAAATATTTCTTCTTCTAAGTTTTCAAATATTTCATTTATCTCTTCTACAATTTCATTAGCTATAACAGTATTATCATATGTCATAGTAACAGATATATTATCTAGATTAGGTCCACCTAAAGATGCAGGAGCATTTGCATCAGATCCTGATATAGTTATATTTCCTACATTAGATCCTGTACCAGTATATATTAATGTATCTGTAAAATTTGCACCATTTATTCCAGTAACATCAGTTCTAATTGTAGTAGTTGTAGCTAATACATTACCATCTGCATCTTCTATAGTCAATACATTAGTAAATGTATCTGCATTACCTTGTCCACCCCAACAACCTGAAACACTACATTCACCATTTTGTGCCTCAATTGTTGAATTTAAAGTAATACCATTATCTAGCATATCTTGAGTTATACTATCAGATGATAAATTAAAATCTTGTGCTATTGAACCACTATCGCCAAACTCTAAATCATAATTACTAGTAACATTATTTAATTCACAGCAATCATTTAATACTTGTACATTACCCGAGGTAGTCCAACTATTAGCATTACCAGTCTCAAAGTTACCATTAGTAACTAGATTACCTGTGGTTATCTCTTCTGCTGAAGTTGTAAGGGTTAATATCGTCAACAAAAATATTGACACTATGTATCGCATAAGCAGTAATTCCTATTAAAATTATACAAATCATTTTTAAAATTCTAGCCCTAAAACTAAACCTTTACTACCACCTTTTTCATATGCAGGTGAAATAAAGAAATTACCTTTTTTGTACCTTACCATTGGTACAATATCATTATAAGTATACCCAGTAACAAGACCTATTTCAAAACCATTTTTTTCCACACCTATATATGAAGATAATCTATCTTCACTGTTATAATAAATTCCAGATATTAAAGATTCTTTTTGACATCTTGCATGAGGATGAATATTGTTATAATTACTCTCTAACCCAACATGCATAGATAGGGCAAGCATTAAAGATAAACAACTCATTCTAGTATTAATGAAGTTATTTTTTTCTCACCCATATATATTTCAACATTTGCTTTAGATTGCAGGCATTTGTAGACAACTCTATCACCAGGACTCTTGTCCTTCATAGCATAACGCTTGGCTTTAAGACATTTTGAAAGGCTATCTTGTATACGGTGCTCTACAATTTTATGATCTTGTATAAGTAAAAGTGCAAAAACTAATTCTATCATCAGTGGCCACTCCCATTTCTAATTAATTTTTCTACATCTTGTTGTAGTTTAGATGTTTGTTCTTTTAAAAAATCTATATTAATTTTATTATTTCTCATACCCTTTAATTCTTCATCCATAGACTCAATCAAACCTGCCATATGTTCTACAAGCATAAATAATTCTGCTTCCCCTGAAGATTGCCCTAATTCACCCCGAGGGTATTTGATTCTAAATTCAGAGTTAGCTTCTAAATCTTTTTGCATTAACTCTAAAGTTGTGCTATGTTTATTAAGAGTTTCTACTATACCAAAATATGCCCATACTCCTACTGCAACAGCAATAACTATACTAATTAAATTTTTCATTGGCATACTTACAGCTGTATTTTCTGATATCTTCATTGCCATTATTTTTTCCTCATGTAATGTTTTGATGGTTCGTAGTCCCATCTTTTACCATGATGACCTCTAATATCTGCCCACCACATTCTTAATCTTACTATCCATTTTCTTACTGGTCTTGGCATTATTGTGAATGTAATGGTGGTAAAACCTCTATAATAATTTCATTATCTTTTAGTTCTTCTAATTCTAATTTTTCTAACTCTTTGGTCATCTCAATTTCTTTTCTAATTTTTCTTTTTTTATCTTCAGCTGCTTTTTTAGCTTTTGCTCTTTCTTCTTCAGCTTTTTTCTTTGCTTCTTTTTCTGCCTTTTCAGCTAATTCTTTTTCTATTTTTTCTCTCTCCTTCATACGCTTAACATATAAATCATAATCAGGTCTTTCATGATCATATTTAGCCCATAAAGCTTCGGCTTCTTTTCCAATCTTACCATCAATGGGGCATGGAGTTCCAGCTTGAATCATAGCTTCAAACACTCTTTCATCCTGACAAAGTATTGCAACAGCTGCAACTTTCATACCAAAATCCTGTAGTATTCTAGCTAGTTTTAATCTTTCACAATTCTTATCTATCACATGTTTACCTCCAGATATACCTATACCAAAAGTTTGAACACCCATAGATACACCTACGGCACAAACATCTTGAGTCATTGTATTAACTGAAGGGGCTGATGCTGATGGTGGTGCAGATTTTATATTTGAATTTGTTGTATTAGTTGTAGTACTATTAGAGCTAGATCCAGATTGATATGTAGTTGTAGCACTTGAGGTATAACCACCTTCAATAGCAGTGTTAGACCCAGAGGTATTAGTTTGAGTTGATCCAGCTAATGCTGCCGTTGTTACTGCGGCTGTTATACAACCTGATAACAGCACTAACATTGTTACAAACAATAATATTTTATTCATCTGTTTTTTTACACTCACAATTTTCACATGTACATATACCATACTCATCTGCATGAAGATCTTTATCTTCCCCGCAATGACAAGGATGAAAACATTTTTTACATTCAGCCATTTTAAGTCTCCTGATTTTCTGGTTCTAGTTCATAGCAACCAAATTTAATATACATTCTGTGTTCATTAACATCTATTTCACCAATCTCTTGTATTTTTTTTAAAGATTCTTCATAGCCCGTTACTAAACAATCATACTCGTTATCAAATTCTAGTTCATAAACGTGAGGTGGAAGGCATGTCTCTGCTACATATGAGCATAACAAAAATGCTAATGCAAATTTCATCTATAACCTGGCTCTAATAATAGAACCATCATTACAAATAATAGTATTAAAGTTCCTGTAAAGTAGTAATTCATAATTAATATACATATTTATTTTTTAACTACGCTCTCCAATTCTTTTATTTTTTTATTTGCTTCTTCTAAATCTTGTGTTACATGTTCTAATTTTTGTAATGTACGCTTATTAGCACTGTCTTTAGCCTTGCCAGCATCCTGTAACTCAGCAACTTCTTGCTTGAGGATTCTAACAGACTCTTTATACTCGTTTATAATATCCTGATATTCAGGTTTAGACATTTATTTTTTAACTAAAGAACCACCAAAGTATAAACCTATAATAGCAGATACTAAATTAGTATCCAATGGTGTAAGTACTAAACCTCTAGCTGACATTACTTCCCATTTTAATAATTCTTTACCTTCAAAGAATAAAAAGCCAGGTTTAAATTCCAAGTAGCCTACAATAATGTTTGCTTCTGGGTCTATTAGTGGTAATAATTTTGGAAATACAACGATTGCAAGTACAGCAGATAATGCTATAATTCTTCTTGTCCATTGAAATCCAGGATTATCATACTCTCTAGCTTCTTTAAATATTTCAGCTTGCTTATTAGCTCTCGCCAATAGCATCTTTTGCTCACTTTGTTTTGCCTTTATGCTTTGAGACCATATACTCATAACTCCACCAAGTACAGTGGACCCAAGCATTGTTATCATTTCGAATGGCATTTATTACTCCTGTGTTAATTATATAATTATAGCACCTAAGATAAAACCTGCAACTGCCCAAATGACGCAGTGTCCATGTTTTTCCCATAGGTCTTTTACCTTATTTTTTATTTCTGTTATCATGTTGCCTCCTGTTATTTAAATAATCCTACTAATGTAGCTATTGTTGCACCTAAACCTCCTACAATAGCATATAATAGTTTATCTATTTTGCTATGTAATTTATCTATATCTTCGTGCATATGTTTTAAATGATTGTTCTTTATAGATGATACTTCTCTTTTTAGCCCTGTAATATAACCATACAATGATATAATATGTTCACTGGTTGTTTTAGGCTTTTTAACCATATTAGAATTGAAGTTCGAAACCACGAGATTGTGCCATGTTTCTTAACTTGGCTACTCTATCGTTGTATTGCATTGAATTTGTTCTCTTAATTAATCTATCTAAAATAGTTGTATTCATTAAATCTGCTCTATTTGTTATTCTTTCATATATCTGTGAAAAGTTTAGTCCATAATTTTTTAGTCTATCTATAATATATAATGGTATAAAACCTTCTTTCATTAAGTGCTGTGCTCCTGCAGTTAAATAACCACTTATATCATCTCTAAGATTTCTTTTTAATCTTGTAGTAATGTATACTAATTTAAGTGCTTCCTTCTCTTCAATAGAATAAGATGACATTGTTCTTGCAAACCAATCACCAAAGTCTCTTCTATACTCACCTCTACCTCTTTTAAATGGATCTTTAGTTACATTAGAATATTTACCCATTCTATGTATGTCTTTGAATTCTTTAGATGGTGTCCAATATTTCCAATACTCTAATGGTAATCCATTATAGTATTGTTCTACTGCACCTTGCATAGAACTAGGTGCTATTGCTGATAAAAATTTAACCCAATTTTCTCTCTTTTCTTCTGAACTTTCACTAGCAATTGCTGTTACTACAGCCTTAAATCCTGAAGGTATAATACCTCTACCTTTACCTTGTGCAAAACCATTAAGTGGATTTAATCCTAAGTAGTCTAATGCAGGTACACTAACTAAATCACCAACATTTACTCCTGGTGCAGCTAATGTAGCTGTTAAGTCAATACCTAATTGAGAAGATGGAACACCATACTTAACTATATTTGGCATACCACTTGTCATTATCATTTCTGTAATTGATGGTAAAGGTTTACCCGTAAATTTTTCTATAGTAGGTGATAATACTCTTAATATCCTTTCTGCCGATTCATATCCTATAACGCCAAAAACACCTGCAGAGAATACCATCTGTGCCATAAATGCAGTTAGTCCTGCAACATTTTGGCCTTTTGATTCTTTAGCAGTTGTTATATATTGTGCAAGTTGTGCAAGATAGTTATGTTGGAATGTTTTAAATAATCCAAAAGGTTTACCTAAAGGTCCCATTCCTCTGTTACCATAAATACCAGGTTGTTCCAAATAGTTATACTCAACCATGTATTTGTTAGCATTGTATGCAGCCATTTCTTTTGACTGTTCTTTAGTTTTACCTGCACTTCTAAAGAAGTTATAGAACATTAATGATGCATTTAATCTACTAACTTGTTCTGCTTTACCTGCAAAATCTTGTAATGTTAATATTTTAAGTAGTCTACTAAAATCAAATACTTTTCTACCTAGTGGATCTTTAAGACCACCTGGTAATTTAGGAGTACCTAACACACCTTTAATATCTGCAGATGCTTCATTTAAAAACTTTTGGTCAACAACCCCTTCTCTATACATATATTCAATAACTTCTTTCATTTCTTTATTAGGAAAGAATATATCTCTTAATGCTTTTATTTGAGATAATGCTACCTGGCCTTTATCAAAACCTTTGTATTGTAAATCAACTAATCTAGGGAATACCATATGGTATGGCTGAAATACCTGAGATAATAAAAATCTCATATTGCCAAATAATAATTTACTAGTTAATGTTACTTGGTTAGCACCACCAAGTATTCTAGTTAAACCAGATTTACCAATAAAATCAGAACCTAATGTTGATAATTTTTCTACTAATTGGCCTGGTCTTAATTCACCATATGCATTTTGTTTTAAATTTTCTGCTACTTCAGCTGCATTTCTGTAATCTTTTTTAATAGTAGTTTTTCTAATACCACCTTTACCGTCTGATATGGAGAATGGTTCATTTAATATTTTACCCATTCTAGAATTAAATGCAATACGTTCAGCAGATTCTATACCACCTCTAACATAAGTAGAAATAGCTTGTGCAAAATCAGCAGCCTGTCTACTATCTAAATCTCTTTCTGCTAATTTTCTTCCAAGTTTTTGTTGTACAAATTCTTGTCTTGCATGTAATCTACTGCCTAAATATCCATCTACACCTGATCTAGATAATGCAAACTTTTTAAATCCAGTTCTTGCTCTTTCTTTATTAACAGCTTCTTGAAATTTTAAAAATGCTTCATCAGCTAAATCATACCTATCAAATAATTTATTAAATTCATTAAATGCTTCTGATCCTGTAGGTGCTCTATCTCTTTTAACTATTTGTACAACATATTCAGATTCTAATCTCTGTCTGTTATTGAATTTGGTTCCTGTTACATCTAAAGCATTATATTCTTCTTTCATATATTTTACTAATGCTCTAGCTGAATATATATTACCAGCACCTGGTGCTTCTACAGGTCTGTAGCCTTTTTTCTTACCAGTCCATTTTTTTAAAAATATTGCAAAATCACCTGTAAATATATGCGGAAAGTAGTTAGGTATTTTTTGTATGGAGTTTAAACCGTCTGCTTTATTCTCTTTTACTTTTTGATTGAATATATCAACTGTTCTATCTACAGATCCACGCAATGCTCTGTATACATCAATCATTTCTTGGTCAAACTTATATTTAGTTTTCAACTCTCGATCAGTTACTTCGTATTTAAAACCACCTTCTTTTACTGGTAAATATATATCACCTGCTTTACCTGTAATTTTAAATATATCTGAATTTACTATTTCAGAATTTTCTGGTGTTCTAGTTGATTCTAATTCTTCTATTCTTCTAATTTCATCAGGTGTTAAATCTTTTTTAGCTTCTCTTCTATATACTTCATTTAAATCTATTCTAGTAGAATAATCTTCTTTATTTTTTTTAGCTTCTCTAAGTTTATCTATTTCTATTTTAAATGCCTCATTAACAATTTTAGAAGCTTTTTCAGGATTTTTTAATCTCATTAAATCAAATTTAGTTAATGCACCACCATCAGTTTTAATTTTTCTCATACCTGCTAATCTTAAAACTTCAGCAGTAGAGTTAAGTCTTAACATATAATCACTAAAACTTTTACCTGCTTCTTTACCTGGTGCAACTAATTTATCTGATGCAAACATTGGATCATAAAGTATTTGCTCAACCATTGTATCAGTTTTTTGCTTATTTATTGATATTTGATCGTTTATATACTTTACGACTGGATTATTTAAAAACTTAGGTGGTATTAAAAATGAAGCACCTTTTGTTTCTTGACCCTTTGAAAGATTTAAAAAGTCTGGCAAGACTGTATCTTTCATATCTTTATATTTTGCAGTACCATCTTTACTGTACATGTCCTGCTTAAATATATCTATTGGTCTTTTATCAAATCCAAATATAGCTTGGTTATAATTATTATTAGTCCAAACTATTTTACCCCAACCTATATTTTCTGATTCTAAATCTTTAATATACTTTTTGTGTTTGGCAATTTGCTCAGTTGTCATTATACTATTAGCAACTTTTTCAGGAATTGGTAATGGTTCTAAACCTTGCTCTACTCTTTTTTCATTTGCCTTTTGGAACTTAGCTGCTTCTTCTGCTGACTTTAATATTTCTGTATGTTGTTTTATTATCCCATCATTTTGAAACATTTTTTCTGCAGCTAAATTTCTAACTGGTTCTTCTCTACCTTTACTATCTAATTTTTCTAGCTGTACTAATTCTTTTTCTAATTTATCAATAGC
>VTLG01002201.1_pt1 | contig 56665 bp, 75 predicted proteins | sample 4694571 | NCBI WGS metagenome assembly VTLG01 (sample SAMN12604809, study PRJNA352737) | marine metagenome | biome: ENVO:00000447; feature: ENVO:00000209|ENVO:00000569|ENVO:01000036; material: ENVO:00002151; isolation source: viral sequences binned using virsorter ... | reverse complement strand
AACGTCAAAAGTTAGGGATTGAGGGTTTGCTTTCAAACCTATACGAACCGCGTCGGGCGAGAGATATTGCTGAAACGATTTCTACAGGGATAGACTTAACTCCGTTAGGGGATCCCGCAGCACTTGCCGAAGGTTTTCAGATGATGCGCAACGACCAACCGTTGATGGGTGCAGCACTAATGGCGGGCAGTATTTTTACAAATATGCCTGCGAATAAGTTAAAAGGTTTACTTAAAAAAGCCGATGAAAAGTTAGATAACCTTAGAACAAGACAATACCAAGCTGAATCTAAAATGAAAGGCGGACTAAGCAAAGCTGACTTCGATGAGGGCTTTAAAGAAAGCAATAAAATTCAAGCAGACATAAATAAAACTGAGAAAGAAATAGCTGAAATTAAAGAAGCATTAAACCCAACAGCTGTTCCTGAGTCAGGCACTAAAGAACCTAATTTTTTCCAAGGACTTGCAGAAAAGAATCCAAGTTTCAAAAAGATGTTGGTAGAAGGCAGAAAAGATGCGGGATATATTAAACCTGTTTCTTCGAAGAGTACAGAAAAAGAAGTTTTCGATAGAATAATGAACCTAGAACTTTCTGAGGGAGTTGGTAACGATCCTAAACTCAGACAAATAGCAGTAGACCTTATTAAAAGAAACCCAACTATAAGACAATCAGAACTTGATGAAATTCTTAAACGTTTAGCACCAACAGGAACTCCTAAACAAGTCAAAGGCATTATCAATGCGACTCCTGAAACGCAAAAATTATACCAAGAACTTTTAGACAGTCCTTCTGCAATCAATACTCCTAGACATAATAAAGTTGGAAAAGATGCAAGCGAACAATTACGGGAAATTAAGAAACAAGTAGAGGAATCAGATTTAGAAGATAGAAACGAAGTCCTTCGTTTATTAGCGCAGCTAAGAGATAAAAAGCCTAAATGACCTCGAATAAAGAAAAGCTCAGAGCTTTAAAAAACATCGATCTTTCTTATCTCAACAAAGCTGAAGCGAAAGAATTTACGATTCTTTTAGAAGAACTTGAAAAACGCGAGTTTCAAGAAAAAGCCACAGGAACTTTTTTAGATTTTGTAAAATCAATCTGGGGCGAGTTTATTTCAGGCGATCACCATCAGAAGATGGCAAAGGCTTTTGACGATATAGCAAGTGGTAAACTAAAACGGCTCATTATCAATATGCCGCCACGTCATACAAAGTCTGAATTTGCTTCGCATTTATTCCCCGCGTACCTTTTGGGAAAGAATCCGAAACTAAAAATCATCGAAGCAACACACACCGCCGACTTAGCAATCAACTTTGGTCGTAAGGTTAGGGATTTGATCGACGGAGAAGAGTATCACGAACTTTTTCCTGAAACAGAACTAAAAGCGGACAGCCGTTCGGCGGGTAAGTGGCTAACAAACAAAGGTGGGGAATACTATGCAGCAGGTATTGGGGGAGCACTTGCTGGTAGGGGAGCGGATTTGTTTATTATCGACGACCCGCATTCAGAGCAAGACGCGATGTCCGATAAAGCGATGGAAGAAGCATATGAGTGGTTTATGGCGGGTCCGCGACAAAGGCTACAACCAGGAGGTGCGATCGTAATTGTGATGACAAGATGGTCTAAAAAAGATTTGACAGGCAGATTAATTAAGAAAATGGCACAAGATCAAGGCGCAGATCAGTGGGAAGTAATCGAATTTCCTGCGATACTCCCCAGCGGCAATCCCCTTTGGAAAGAATATTGGAAATTAGAAGAACTTGAAAGTATAAAAGCCTCCGTTAGTCCTTCAAAATGGGCGGCGCAGTACATGCAAAGACCAACAGGTGAGGGAATATCAATTATTCCAAAAGATTGGTTTATGGTTTGGGAAGAAGAAAAACCTCCAAAGTGCGACTACATCATTCAATCATACGATACGGCTTTCCTAAAAAGCGAAAGAGCCGACTTTACTGCAATCACAACGTGGGGAGTTTGGTACCCTGAAGGCAAAATTGGCGAAGAACTATATACAGGTAACGAAGCGCATCTGATTTTAATTGATTGCATAAAAGAACGATTCGATTTCCCCGAACTAAAAGCAGAAGCGTTAAGATTGTACGAATTTTGGGAACCTGATACAGTAATTGTCGAGGCAAAAGCCAGCGGTATACCGTTGGTCCAAGAATTACGGCGGGTAGGTATTCCCGTAAACACTTTTTCTCCAGGAAAAGGACAGGATAAAATAGCCAGACTAAATTCAGTGTCCCCAATATTCCAAGATGGACGTGTTTGGGTGCCTGATAATCGTTGGGGCGAAGAATTGATGGAAGAAGTCAGTGATTTTCCTGGAGGCGAACACGACGATTTAGTAGATGCAACAACTTTAGCATTGGCAAGATTCAGAGAAGGTGGATTTTTACAACTTACAAGCGATTATTATGAGCCTGAAGAATATTATCCAACGGAAAGAGTTTATTATTAATAAAATAAAGGTATGATTTACAGACATGGCTATTGAACAACAACCTTTATCCGTACTTTCTCCAATGGAGGAAGAAATTGAACTCGAGATTATAGATCAGCCTGAAGAAGAGACGGAAGTTTTTATTCAACCTGATGGAACGGTTGTTATGGGCAGCGATATGCCCGATCAAACAACAAGTAAGTTTGGTGAAAACATAGCAGAATCCCTAGATGATCGTGAATTATTTACAATATCTAATGAATTAATTGCTTCTTTCGAAGATGACCTTGATTCTCGAGACGATTGGTTTCAAACATATACCGAAGGACTTGATTTATTAGGAATAAACGCAGATTCAAGATCACAACCGTTTATTGGTGCTTCAGGGGTTCATCATCCGATACTTGCTGAAGCGGTAACTCAGTTTCAAGCGCAGGCTTACAAAGAAATGTTGCCAGCAGGTGGACCTGTTGACACAGAAGTTTTAGGAATGACAGACGACGCGAAGTTAGAAAAAGCAAATCGCGTCAAAAACTTCATGAATTATCAAATTACTTATAAAATGGAAGAATACGATCCTGAAATGGATCAGCTTTTGTTTTATTTACCGCTATCGGGTTCCGCATTTAAGAAAATTTATTATGATCCTGCAGTTGGACGCGCTGTAGCACGCTTTGTTAAGTCAGAAGATTTAGTTGTTCCGTATTATGCGGTTGATTTACTAACTTCTCCACGAATAACCCACGTTATTCAAATGACTGAAAACGAATTACGCAAATTACAAATGTCTGGGTTCTATCGAGACATAGATATGATGTCTCCTTCGGGATCCATAGAAGATACAGAGGTAGATGCGAAGATTGATGAGCTTCAAGGACTAACTCGTACCGTTTCTGATGAAGAATACACGCTTTTAGAAATGCATGTTGACTTAGATATCGCGGGTTACGAAGATACAGACGATAATGGCGAAGAAACGGGTATTGGACTGCCTTATATCGTAACAATTTGCAAAGATAACAACGAAATACTCTCAATTCGTCCAAATTACGACGAAAACGACCCGATGCGCAAGAAAATTGAGCATTTTACGCACTATAAGTTTCTTCCAGGACTTGGATTCTACGGATTTGGCTTAATTCACATGATGGGCGGACTAACTAAGTCTGTTACTGCGATTTTACGTCAATTAATTGACGCAGGCACACTTTCTAACCTTCCAGCGGGTTTTAAATCACGAGGATTGAACATTCAACGTCATGATGATCCGTTACAGCCTGGAGAATGGCGAGATGTCGACGCTCCAGGAGGAAAACTTGCAGATTCGTTTTTACCGCTTCCGTATAAAGAGCCAAGCAACACTTTAACCGCGTTATTGGGTTCTTTAGTTGATTCAGGCAAAAGATTTGCCGCGACGATAGAAGATCCAACAGGAGATGGTAATTCCGAAGCGCCCGTAGGGACAACGGTTGCTTTGATGGAAAAAGGACAGCGGGTAATGTCCGCAATTCATAAAAGACTGCATTACGCGCAACGTTGCGAGTTTAAAATTCTAAAAAGAGTATTTGGTGAATTTTTACCGCCTGAATATCCGTATCAAGTACAAGGCGCTTCTGAAAACGTATTCAAAGAAGATTTTGACAACAGTGTAGACGTTATTCCTGTAAGTGATCCAAATATTTTCAGTATGACACAAAGAATTACTTTAGCGCAAACACAACTACAAATGGCGCAATCTGCACCTGAATTACATGATTTACGAGAAGCGTATCGTAAAATGTATATTGCTTTAAACATTAAAGACATTGATGCCGTTCTTCCACCTGAGGAAGAAGTACCGCCAAGAGATCCAATAAGTGAACAAACTTCAGCACTAACAGGTGATCCGATAAAAGCCTATGATTTCCAAAATCAAGAAGCATATATCGCATCTCACTCCGCATTTTTACAAAATCCGATGGTACAACAAAATCCAGCAGCGGGTCAAGCGATTAGTGCAAATATACAAGAACGACAAGCAATGCTGTACAAATTGCAAATTGAACAAGCACTTGGTCAACCATTGCCACCGTTAGACGAGCCGATGCCACCAGAAATGATGAACGAAATTGCGATGGCAGCTGTTGCTGCAACACAACAAGTCACAGGTCAAGCTCAAGCAATGGCGCAAGCACAAATGATGGCACAACAAGATCCGCAACGACAAATGTTCGAACAACAGTTGCAATTAGAGCGTGATCAGTTAATGCAAAAAGAACAAGAAGATATGCGCGATAAAGAAGTCGAAATGGCGAAAGCCGAACTTGACGCACAAGTTAAACGTGAGAAAATCGAAGCAGATGCTAGAAAAGAAGACACGAAAGCGGCGATTGATTTACAAGAACTTGAGCAGAAAACAAAAAGAGACGCGGAAAAGAATTATACTGAATTAGTTAAAACCGTTCGAGATACTCGAACTACAAATGGAGAAAAGTAATGCGTGATTATTACGATAATGACAAGTACCCTTCGCCTTCGCCTAAGAAAACAAAGCCTGCGCCAAGTTTTCCTAGCGTAGAAGATATGACTAAAATAGAGTCTGTAGAAGCGGGGGAGTGTCTTGATGAGCCTGAAAAAGCTAAAGTAAAAGCAGCTTACGGGCAGACTAAAGGTCTTCTTTGGTATCGTTCTATTAAGTAATTAATGGACTATATCGTTGCAACGGAGCATTTGCTTCGTAAAATCCGAGAGAGGAAAGAAGCTCTCTCGCAAACGTTGGCTGGCGGTGGTGTTGAGAATTTTGAGCAATACCAAAGAGTAGTTGGCGAAATCGCAGGTTTGACTTTCGTTGAACAGGAAATTCAAACCCTACATTCTAATATGGAGGATGCATATGACTAAAACTGTTCCAGACCGAGTAGCTAATTTTGGCAGCACCGATGTTGACGAGATCCCTATTGATCCCGTTCAAGAAATCACAGTTGACAATTTAGACTCTCATGCAGACAAGTTACCCAAACCAACGGGTTATCGTGTCTTAATATTACCTTTTACTTTACCCGAGCAAACCAAAGGTGGAATTTACCTAGCTAAACAAACTTTAGACAAAGAAAGAATTGCTACAGTTGTTGGCTATGTGGTTGCAATGGGCGCAGATGCCTATAGCGATCCACACAAGTTTCCTGAAGGTCCTTGGTGTAAAAAAGGTGATTGGGTTATTTTTGGCAGATATGCTGGAGCTCGTTTTCAAATTGAAGGTGGCGATATGCGACTTTTAAACGACGATGAGATTTTAGCAACTATTGAAGATCCCGAAGCAATTTTATCATAATTTAACCACATGGAGGAAACCATGCAACAAGAAGCAGAAAATCAAGACATCGAATTAGAACTTCCCGAAGGGGAAGGAGATGTCCCTGCTGTAGAGGTTGTAGAAGAAACAACTGCTCAGCAAGAATCTAAAAAAGACGAGTTAGACCAAATCAGCGATTCTGTACAGAAACGAATTGATAAGCTAACTTATAAAATGAGAGAGGCAGAAAGACAGCGAGATGAAGCTGTTAATTATGCTCAAAGTATGACCGAAAACAATACTACTTTGAAAGAAAAATTAAAGAATTCCGATTCTTCCCTTTTCAAAGAGTACGATAATAGAGTACAATCGGATATTGATAAATCGAAAATACTTTTAAAAGAGGCACAAGATGCAGGTGATGCGAACGCGATTGCAGACGCTACTGAAAAACTTTCAAGAGCTAGCGCTGAAGCTGAAAACCTTAGACGTTTGGCAGCTCAGCAGCAAATTAGGGAACAAAAACAAGCTCAAGAAGTTCCTGTTGAATCTTATCAGCCCTCTTTACAGCCTGAACAACCTCAAGTTGACCCTAAAGCAGAGGCTTGGGCTAAAAAGAACGAATGGTTCGGAGACGATCAAGCGATGACTTTTGCAGCTTTCGGAGTTCATAAAGAATTAGTAGAGCAAGGAGTTGATCCAACATCTGATGAATATTACCAAATGGTTGACAATAAGATGAGAGATAATTTCCCCCATAAATTTTCACAAGAGCAGTCTGCCCCCGTGCAACAGGTTGCTGCCTCTAGCAGAGGTGCTAGTGGGAAGAAAAATGCGCGCAAAGTAAAGTTGACACCGAGTCAAGTAGCAATAGCGAAAAAACTCAACGTGCCGCTAGAAGAATATGCTAAGCATATCGAAGGAGTATAAAATGACAGAAGAAATAAAAAATTCAGAAGTCGCATCAGATCGAAACTCACGATCTGCCGAGACACGAGTCTCTCAAACTCGCAGAAAACCTTGGCAACCCCCGTCTATGTTAGACGCACCCGAAGCTCCTCCTGGATACAAATTCAGGTGGATTCGTGAAGCCACTCGAGGCGAAGATGATAAATCTAATATGTCTAAACGTATTAGAGAAGGATATGAACCTGTGAGAGCAGAAGATTATCCTGATTTTGAAGCGCCGACTATCGAAAATGGTTCTCACAAAGGAGTCATTGGGGTTGGAGGATTAATACTCGCTAAAGTTCCAGTAGAAACTGCAGCAGAGCGTAATGCTTATTTTCAAAAACAAGCACAAGACGCAATGCAAGGAGTGGATCAGAACTATATGCGAGAAAGTGACCCTAGAATGCCTATTAAGGATAGTGATATCCAACGGTCTTCTAAGGTTGAATTTGGTAGTAGGAAAACTTCCGACGAATCGTAACTTGTATTAATAATAGGAGATTATTATGGCTAATACAGATAAACCTGATGGTTTTACACCCGCATACCACATGTATGGTGGTGTCATTCGTCCTGCAGAGATGAGAATCGCTAGTGGTTACGGAACAGCTATTTATAGCGGTGACGTAGTTACTCTTTCTAGTGGTTATGTTCAACAAGCAGGCGCGACAGACACTCCTATAGGGGTATTTTACGGTGTATTTTACACCGCGTCTGATGGGACACCTACGTTTTCTAAAGTATGGACAGCAAGTACAGCCACACAAGGTAGTGCAGACGCTGAGGCTTTGATTTATAACGATCCTGGTATCGTTTACGAAGCTCAATTTACCGCTGGAACTCCAGCAGTAAGTTTTATCGGCAATAAGTACACTCTTTCAACAACCGCAGGTTCTTCAACCAACGGTAGGTCGAAAGAGGGAGTTACTGCAACTACTTCGAGTGGTGTTGCTTTATGTGTCGGTTTCGCGGACACTCCTAGTAACTCTATAGGAGCATATGCACGTGGACTCTTCACATTCCCAACTAATACATTCGCAGTCTAATTAGGAGAATAACATGGCTATAAACAGAGCACAACTCGTAAAAGAACTTGTCCCTGGACTTCATGCTCTCTTTGGATTAGAGTACGAAAGGTATAATAACGAACACGAAGACATCTTCGACACTGAAAGTTCTGAAAGAGCTTTTGAGGAAGAAGTAATGTTGACGGGTTTCGGGGAAGCACCTGTTAAAGGTGAAGGCGCTGCTGTCATCTATGATACTGCACAGGAATCGTGGACTGCTCGTTATTCGCATGAAACAATCGCACTAGCGTTCGCGCTAACAGAAGAAGCAATCGAAGATAACCTCTACGATACGCTTTCTTCTCGTTACACGAGAGCACTAGCACGTTCGATGCAACAAACAAAGCAAGTTAAAGCGGCTAACGTTCTTAACAATGCTTTTAGTTCATCTTATGTTGGCGGTGATGGAAAAGAGCTTTGCGCTACAGACCATCCAACCGTTGCGAACGTGGATCTTGCGAATGAGCTGTCTACAGCTGCAGACCTTAACGAAACCTCTCTTGAACAGTCTTTGATTGATATCGCAGGCTTTAAAGATGAGAGGAATCTCAAGGTCAACGCACAGGCTAGGAAACTTATTATTCCGCCTGCTTTGCAATTCGTAGCCGATAGGCTTATGGAAACTCCAGGAAGAGTTGGTACTTCAGATAATGACATCAATGCAATTCGCAACATGGGAATGATTGCGGAAGGCTACGTTGTTAATCATTATCTAACAGATACTGATGCTTTCTTTATCAAAACTGACGTTCCTAACGGACTTAAACATTTCGTTAGAACTGCCGTATCTACCAGCATGGAAGGAGACTTCGAAACTGGTAACGTAAGATACAAGGCTAGAGAGCGTTACAGCTTTGGTTGGAGTGACTGGAGAGGCATTTTTGGCTCACCAGGAGCGTAGTTCCATTTACGTGAACTTGAAAGGGAGCTTCGGCTCCCTTTCTTTTTTGAACTTTATACTATAGAATAAAAAACGAACTAGGAGTAAATTGTCCTACAGACTGACCTAGCAGACTCGCCAAGACGGTAGGACTTATTTTTTCGGAGAAAAAATTATGGCACAATCAACCTTTTCAGGTCCAGTAAAATCATTAGCTGGTTTTATATCAGCGGGTAATGCTAATGTAGTTAGCCTTACTGCTGACACTTCACTTACGGTAGCTTCTCATGCAGGCAAAGTATTAACGTGTAATGACGCAGACGGTAAATTTACTTTACCTTCTATCGTTGCAACAGCCCCTGGACGAGATGACGATCCAAATCAAACTAACAATCTGGGAGCTACTTTTATATTTATCGTAGAAACTGCTGCAACAGATATGGACATACTAACTGACGGAACAGATAAGTTTGTTGGTGGTGTTTATACTGGTAAAGATGACGCAACAGGTAAAACGTTTATTTCAGGTGCGTCTAACGACGTTATCACTATGAACGGCACAACTAAAGGCGGACTTGTAGGCAGTATCGTAAAAGTAACTGCTATGGCTTCTGCGAAATACGCGGTAGAGGGAATTATACTTGGTTCAGGAACTATAGTAACTCCATTCGCTGACGCTTAATATTAGGAGAACACTATGAGTTCAGATGTAAAAGCATCAGTTCCTTTAACAAGTTCAGGACGACTCCAAGGATATATTGGAGCATCAGGAGCAGGAACTGCTACAAATTTAGGTTCATTACGAATACAATCTATACAGGCTCAGTCTAGTGATGCAGATGCAACTATCATTATTTATGATGGTACAAGCGCTAGTAGCACAAGAATAATAGCTCAGTTTAAATTTGGTTCAGCAGCGAACGAATCTTTCGATCACTACATACCAGGAAACGGCTGTTATTTTGGAAGCGGTGCTTATGTAGCTTTGACTAACTGCGACTTTTTTGTTGCTTATTATCAATAAGGTATAGTTAAGCTATGGCAACTTCTGGCACTCGCGCATTTAATTTAGATGTAGCGACAGCGATAGAAGAAGCATACGAACTTGCGGGTTTAGAAGCCCGCACTTCGTATGACGCGGTTACAGCTCGTCGTTCTTTAAATATCATGTTTGCTGATTGGTCAAACAGAGGCATTCAAATGTGGGAGGTTTCTAAAGTAGAGCTAACACTTACTGAAGGAGACAACGATTATTCTATTAACGCTTACGACATAGATATTTTAGATGCGTATATTCAAAGAACTGTAAATGGTGTTGTTACAGACTACACGCTAGACAGAGTAGATCGTAATGAATATGTCGGAATTCCTAACAAAGCAACAAAAGCAAGACCGACCGAGTTTTGGCTAGAACGTTTAAAAACTCCCGTTATTCATCTTTATCCAACACCAGAGAACTCAACGGACAAACTCATTTACTATGCTTGGCAAAGAATTGAAGACGCTAGTGCGTCTACTCAAGACGTAGACATTCCAAGTCGGTTTATGCCTTGTTTAGCTTCAGGATTAGCTTATTATTTGTGTTTAAAAAAGAATACTCAAAAAATTCCAATTATTAAACAACAATATGAACAAGATTTAGCTAATGCTTTAAAGTATGATGAAGACCGTTCTTCTATAAGACTTGTTCCTAAACATGAGTATATATAATGAGTTATGCCAGTGGTAAATATGCGCAGTTTATATGTGATACTTGTGGATGGGCTTTTGCATATAAAACAGCAAAAACCACATGGGAAGGTAATAGAGTTTGTGGAGAATGTTACGAACCGAAACATCCTCAATTAGATCCTCCTCCAATTAGTGTAGATGCGGAAGCCTTATGGAAACCAAGACCAGAAGTGCCTATGCCTCAATCTCAATTAGGTGCAGTAACTACAGAAGACCCTTCTTCTGCGGTTATTGATTCTAGAGGAACGAATGCAATGTCCTTTACAGATGATCGTATAGGAAGTAAATTTGATGGAGAAGAAGGAACTGGTGAACTTGGCGATATAACAGTGAGTACAACATAATGGCAGGATTTACATACGGCACTTTAAAAACAGCGATTCAGGATTACTTAGATAATTCTGAAACAACTTTTACTAATAACTTAGATAATTTTATTCAAACAGCAGAGGAAAGAATTTTAAAAGCAGTTCAACTTCCTGTGTTTCGTAAAAACGTAACAGGAAGTGTTACAGCTTCCGACACCTATTTAGCGGCTCCTGACGATTTTCTAGCCCCTTATAGTCTAGCAGTACTCGATGGCAGTAATAATTACAGTTATTTATTACTAAAACACGTTTCCTGGATTCGAGACTATACTCCCGCCGTAGCCACAACTGGCGAACCCCTTTACTATGCTATTTTCGATAATGATAGTTTTATATTAGCGCCTACACCTAATTCTAATTACAGTGTAGAACTTCATTATTATTACCGACCTAACTCATTAACAACAGTTAGTTCTAGTAGTCAAACATGGTTATCAGAAAACGCACCGAATGCAATGCTATACGGTTCATTAGTAGAGGGTGCGGTATTTATGAAATCTGATCCACAGACGATTGCTTTATATGATAGTAAATTTCAAGAAGCGTTAGGAATGTTAAAACTTTTGGGGGAGTTTAAAGATGTTAGAGATGAAGCTAGAAACGACCAAATAAAAATTTTAGCACAAACTCCTGATGCCTAAAGAACTTACGGGTAAAAAGATCGCTATTGTTGCGATGGGTAAAAGTCAAATAGACTATCATTTATCTATAAGCCACAGTCAAGAATACGATGAAGTTTGGGCTATAGGCTCAATGTGCGCTGTTGTAAAAGCCGATAGAGCCTTTATTATGGATCCAGCAACTCGGTTTTTTGAGACTTTTGATGCGGGACCACAAACCCAAGTTATGCGCAGAACTTTGCCTAAATTAGATATTCCTATTTATTCTTGCGTGGAAGATACCCGTGTTCCTGGAATAGTTCTATACCCTTTAGATAAAGTTATAAAAGAAACGGGTTGTTCTTATTTTAATAATTCTATTGCTTATGCTATTGCTTTTGCACTTTATAAAAAAGTTGGTTCTATAAATATTTTCGGTGCTGATTTTACTTATAAAACAAACGTTCATTTTGGAGAAATGGGACGAGCCTGTTGTGAATTTTGGTTATCTAAATGCATAACTAAGGGAATTGATGTTGCAGTTGCTCCAAGTTCTTCATTGTTAGATACGAATGTTCCTATACAAGAAAAATTATACGGGTATCATAGACTTGAAGATCCTCCTGTTGTTTATATAAACAAAGGAGAACTAACTATCGGAAAAACTTCTGAAGTTTTAGAAGATGCACCCCTTATAGGAGTTTCAGGAAGAAAAGATATAGGACCACCAGAACCAGAGAAATATTAATGCAAACAGATAAATTTGAAATTTCGATAGGAAATCTTGGAGTTACGACAACAGATCGTCGAGGACATACGGTAGAAGAAGTTGCTGAAATGGCAACTAACAAATTAGTTTCAGTTGCGGATACTGCACCTGGACCAATAAAAGCACAGGCACACGCTTTTAAAAATTTGTGCCAACATATTATTGCTTATTATATGCAAGAGGCGATTAAAAACCATATGTGTACTATAGGTAATCAACTAGAACAGCAAGGTCATAAAGATCTTGCGGAAATTATAAGGAGACTATAATGGCTATAACTCAGGCAATGTGTACTTCTTTCAAAAGTGAGCTTTTGCAAGCGGTACATAACTTTAAAGCATCTGGAGGAAACTCTTTTAAACTTGCTTTATATACTAGCTCCGCGACTATGAGTGCTGCTACTACAGCTTATAGCACAGGGCAAGAAGCATCAGGAACGAACTATACTGCAGGTGGAGCAGCTTTAACAAACGTCAATCCTACAACATCAGGAACAACTGCGTACACTGATTTTGCTGATTTGACTTTTGGAACAGCTACTATCACTGCGAGAGGTTGTATGATTTATAATGATACAGCTACTGGCGATCCAGCAGTTGCCGTTTTTGATTTTGGTGGAGACAAAACAAGTACAGCAGGTAGTTTTACAATATCTTTCCCAACCGCAGACGCAAGTAACGCTGTTATTAGAATAGCGTAACCAATCATGTCTGGTTGGGGTCGGTCCACATGGGGTACTGGTCCGTGGGGTGAACCTGCAATCGTTAGTGTTACAGTTAATGTAACAGGCGTTGCGGGAACAACTGCACTAGGAACAGAAACCGTTAGTTGTGATGCTAATGTCGCAGAGACAGGTGTTGCAGCTACAGGTGGTATCGGCAGTCTAACTGTAACAGGTGTTGCAAATGTTACAGAGACAGGTGTAGCTGGAACAAGTGCATTAGGATCGTTAAGCATCTCTGCTGATGCGAATGTCAGTGAAACAGGTGTAGCTGGAACAAGTGCATTAGGTAGTCTAACTGTCACAGGTGTAGCTAATCTTTCTGTAACTGGAGTAGCTGGAACAAGTGCTTTAGGCACAGAATCAGTAAGCGGTGATGCCAATGTCAGTGAAACAGGAGTAGCTGGTACAGGTGCGGTTGGTACAGTTGTTGCGAATGGTGTAGCGATTGTAGGTGTTAGCGGTGCTGCTTCAACAATATCGCAAGGCGATGAAACAGTTACTTGCGATGCAAATGTTTATCCTACAGGATTAGCTGCAACAAGTGCATTAGGTACACTAAGCCTTGTAACAAACAATATTATTTCTGTTACTCAAAGTGCTAGTACAGGACAAATTGGCGATCTTACTCCTCAAGCAAGTGCAGGAGCTTCAGTTACAGGGGTTAGCGCAACAGGAGCAGTTAGTCAATTACAGGTTTGGGGAAAAATTGTTCCTTCGCAAACACCAAATTATACGGAAGTAACTGAAACTCAAAATCCGAGTTGGACAGAAGTAACGGAAACTCAAGACCCAGGATGGAAGGAAGTTGCTTAATTTTTATAAAAAATGCGCTATAATCAATAAATTGGAGACAGAATATGGCAACTTATGTAAATGATCTAAGATTAAAAGAAATCGCCACAGGCGATGAATCGGGAACGTGGGGGACAAGTACCAACACGAATCTCGAGTTAATTGCGGAAGCATGGGGTACTGGCTCAGAAGCCATTACAGGAACAACCCACACAATTACGATGGCAGATGGTGCTGCCGATGCAGCGAGAGCTTTTGCTCTAACGCTGACAGGATCAATCACCGCAACTAATACAGTAACTCTCGCACCGAACACAGTCAGTAAGACTTGGGTAATTCAAAACAGTGCAGGTTATCAAGTAACCATATCTCAAGGCACAGGTGCAAATGTCGTCATTCCGAATGGCGGAATCAAGATGGTTGTTACAGATGGTGCTGGATCAGGCGCAGCAGTAACCGATGTACTGGATATGACAGGCGGTACAGGTAATGTCGGACTAGGTTCTGGCTCACTCGGTACAGCAATTACGACAGGAACGGATAACGTAGCGATAGGTGAAGCTGCTCTTGATGCAGTTACGACTGGCTCAGATATCACAGCAGTTGGAGACAATGCTGGGGGAGCGATGACAACGGGAAGTCAAAATGTTGCTGTTGGTTCTTCTGCAGCACTTGCTATAACAACTGGTGAAAACAGTACAGCCGTTGGTTATCAAGCATTAAAAACAGCAACCACAACCAGTGGAAACACAGCAATAGGTGAAAATGCTTTGCGTGATTGCACAGGCACAGAAAATACTGCTGTTGGTTCATCTGCTATGTACGATGGAGCAGGGGGTAATGAAAATGTTGCTATGGGTAATGATGCATTAGTAATCAATGCTGGAAATCAAAATGTATCTATTGGTGGCGATTCTATGAAAGCGAATACCACAGGTGATTCAAACACAGCAGTGGGTTATGCAGCTTTAGACGCTAATACCACAGGATCAAATAATACTGCTATAGGGCAAGATGCTTTAGGTGCTGCGACCACAGCAGACAGTAACACCGCAGTTGGTTTATCAGCCTTAAAATTAAATGAAACTGGCACGTCAAATACGGCTGTTGGTAAAGATGCACTAAGAGCCAATTTAGCTAATAATAATACTGCTGTAGGCATGGATGCTTTAACAGCAGCCACTACAGGACATAGCAATACTGCTATGGGTAAAAATGCGGGTATAGCAATTACAACTGGCGATAAAAACATAGCTATTGGTTCTGATGCTTTAGAAGCTCAAACAACAGCAGATAACAACACTGCTGTAGGCGCAAGCGCTTTAAATGCCAACACCACAGGCGATGAAAGTGTTGCGATTGGAATGGAAGCAGCAAAAGTAAACACAACTGGAAGTCAGTTAACTGCTGTAGGTAAAGGCGCATTGGCAGCAAATACAACGGCTAGTGCAAACACAGCACTTGGACACCAAGCCATGATTCTTAACACCACTGGAGCAGATAATACGGCAGTCGGAAAAGAAGCCCTTAAAGCAAATACAACGGCATCTTACAATGCAGCTGTGGGTTCTCTTGCTTTAACAGCAAACACAACAGGTGCGCAGAACACGGCTATGGGATATTCAGCAATGAATGTAAATACCACTGGCGATAATAATACTGCTATGGGCTTTGGAGCACTAGACGCTAATACCACAGCAGATAACAATACAGCTATAGGTTATGCAGCTTTAGGTGCAAATAATGTTGCTGCAAATTGTACGGCAGTCGGTAAAAGTGCTTTATCAGCAAACACTGATGGAGAAAATAATACAGCCCTTGGTTCGGATGCTTTAACAGCAAACACGACTGGTTCTAACTCTGTTGCTATTGGTGCTTCAGCACTAGCAGCACAAACCACAGCCAATGCAAACCTTGCAATTGGTAAAAGTGCTGGTGCTGCAAATACAAGTGGAACTGAAAATGTATTTATAGGACACGAAGCTGGTAACGATGTAACCACTGGTGCTGGACACACGCTTATTGGTTTTAAAGCTGGAGACAAAATTACAACCGCTTCTCAAAACACGGCAGTGGGAGACGAAGCATTAGGTGCAAATACAGGTGGTGGTTTAAATACTGCCATTGGTTATAACGCAATGCTTGGAAACACAACTGGTGGTGATTGTACTGCGGTAGGCGCAAGAGCATTAGATGCAGCAAATGCAGCCGATGGTAATACTGCGGTGGGTTCAGCAGCACTAGGAGCAAACACAACTGGCGCACAAAACACAGCAGTAGGTACTTATGCCTTGGATGCAAACACAACAACACATTACAGCACAGCTTTTGGGTACGATTCTTTGACTGCTTGTACTTCGGCAGCAAACACTGGTTTAGGTGCTTATGCTGGAACAGCAATTACAACTGGTGATGGAAATACTTGTGTTGGCTTTGAAGCAGGTGATGCAATCAGCACAGGCACAGACAATACCATGATTGGTAAAAGAGCAGGTGATGACCAAACTACAGGAAATGGTAATGTAGTTGTAGGTTCACAAGCAGATACAGGAACAGGTGGTGCTACTGGTCGTGTAGTTCTTGGTTCAGCAATTGATGGTACAGGAGATGCAAGATGTACGATTGGTTATAATACCAATATTGTTGAGATCGATTTAAATGGTTCAGATGAATCTTGGGCAGCATCTTCGGATGAAAGGCTAAAAGAAAACGTACAAGATGCGACAGTAGGACTTCAATTTATTAATGAACTCAGACCAATCACATATCAATGGAAGAAAAAGAAAGATGTTCCAACGGATATGCCACAGTATAAAAAAGGTTCTAATGAACCAAGTGTCGGTTTAGAATATGGCATACAGCATCACGGCTTTATTGCTCAAGAAGTTAAAGCAGTTATAGACAAACACGATGACGTAAAAGATGGTCAAAATATTTGGAAAACAGGCGATGACGAAGTGCAGAAAATTGCAAAAGGTGGTCTGATACCAATGCTTGTAAAAGCAGTCCAAGAACTCTCAGCAGATGTTGAGGAATTAAAATCTAAATCACATGAAAAGTGTGACAAATAACGAGGAATAAAAAATGGCAGTAACTAAAACGCTTGTAAAAGCAATCCCTCATGTAAAATCTAGTAAAGTGGAAGAATGGCATTTGTCCATGAAGTATGAAAATGACAGCGAAGGTGATGCGACTTATTACACTAATACTTTCCATACTGTAGCAGTTGCAGCAGATGGTGATTTTACCAAAGCAGCAAAAAGTTCATTTAACCTAGCAGCACTGACAGCAATGTTCAATACTGCAAAATGGGATGGTGTTTTTGCAAGTCAAGTAGATTCAGTAATTACAAATCCAACTGTATCAGCAACACCAGACAACGACTTCGCAGTACCTTCTAGTTAAACATGGCTGACAAAGAGGCAGTACCTGTAGAGGGAACAGATATTGATGTTAATATCTGGAATATGCCTTCGGTATTCGTATTAGAGACTCATATGCCAGATGGCATGGTTGAGGATTTAAATACTTATCTTGACGATCTTAGAGAACAAGCAGATAAAGAATCATTGGCTCATTCATTGGTGGGACAGATTGCTCATGGTGAGCAACTGAACATGGACCCAGAGCATGAAAAAGTTAGGCAATATTCTAAGTTTATAACCAGTTTAGGTGCTGAATACATCAATCATTTTATGAAACAGACAGGTCAATCTTTACCTAAAAATAGGCAGGTGGCTATAGACGAAACGTGGTCGGTACACAGTTATGCTGGCGACTACAACCCTATACACGATCACGGCACTAAAACCATCATGGGTATATCAACGACTTGTTGGACTAAAGTACCGCAACAAATACTAGATCAACCGACTGCTGGAAGTCCTTTATACAACAAGTATGACTCTTCTGGTAATTGCGATGGGTACTTAGCCTTTAATTACGGCAGAAACGAAATTATGAATGTAGAACGATTAAGACCGCCACAAAGTTTTGAAGTACAACCTCAAGTTGGAAAACTGTATTTATTTCCCTCTTGGTTGTCTCACATGGTTTACCCATTTAAAGGCGAAGGCGAAAGACGGACAGTTGCCTCAAACCTTAATTGTTGGGAGGTGGAAGAAGCAGCATGAGCAAACTTACTATAGCTGAATTAGAAATGGATATGCAAAGTCGCGTAGCGAATATCCATACTAAAATCGAAAGGCATGAGTCTGTTTGCGCAGAACGTTGGTTAGAAATATTAAATCGTGTTAAAAGAATCGAACATTTTATTGTAGTTACCTTAATTACATTAGTTGCGGGAATGGCTGGAATAATATTCGGTGGATAACGAAAGGAGAAGATAATTGGCTTTACAAAAAATTATTTTCAGACCAGGAATTAATAGAGAAGGAACTGATTATTCTAATGAGGGAGGTTGGTTTAACTCTAATTTAGTTCGTTTCCGTAAAGGTTTGCCAGAAAAAATAGGTGGTTGGACAAAAAATACCACAAATACTTTTAAATCAACGGGCAGAGCACTTCACGCTTGGGTAAGTTTAGCGGGCACTAAATTTATTGGATTAGGCGCAACATGGAAATATTACATATTAGAAGGCGCTAATTTTTATGATATAACACCAATACGATCTACAACGTCTGCTGGTGATGTGACCTTCTCAGCCACTAATGGTGATGCGACTATTACCGTAGCAGATACAGCTCACGGCGCAGTTCAAAATGATTTTGTTACTTTTAGTGGTGCCGCTACTTTAGGCGGGTTAATAACTGCCAATGTTTTAAATCAAGAATATCAAATAGCAACTATTGTAAACGCAAATAGTTATACCGTTGAAGCGAAAGACACCGATGGCGCAACCGTTACAGCAAACGCAAGTGATTCAGGAAACGGTGGATCAAGCACAGTTGGCGCTTATCAAATTAACGTAGGGTTAGATGTTTATGCCCCCTCTACAGGTTGGGGTGTAGGTACATGGGGTTCTGGAACTTTTGGAAGTAGTTCCGCACTAGATTTTTCTAACCAGTTAAGACTTTGGTCTCATGATAATTTTGGTGAAGATTTAGTTATTAATCCTAGAATGGGAGGTGTTTATTATTGGGACACTAGTGCAAAAACATTAGGGACAGATAGAGCCGTAGCTTTAAGTGATTTATCAGGGGCTAATTTAGCTCCTACAAAAGCACTTCAAGTATTAGTTAGTGATATTGATCGCCACGTTATTTGTTTTGGAGCAGATCCTTTAAATGACGGAGGAACGGCAAGAACAGGAACGATTGATCCTATGTTTATCGCTTGGTCTGACCAAGAAAACATTACCGAATGGGAACCAAAAGCAACAAATACCGCAGGGTCTTTTAGACTTTCAGCGGGTTCGGCTATCGTTGGAGCTGTTCGGGCTAGACAAGAAACATTGATTTGGACCGATACTTCTTTATATGCTATGAGTTTTGTCGGTCAGCCTTTTACTTTTAGTGTTAATTTAGTTAATGAGGGTGTTGGGTTAGTTGGACCAAACGCTATGGTTAATACTCCGAAAGGAGTTTTTTGGATGGATAAAAAAGGTTTTTACACCTATACAGGAAATATTCAACAGTTGCAATGTAGTGTAGATGCTTATATTTTTAATGATTTAAACCAAACTCAAAATTATCAAATTTTTGGTTTTGTAAATAAGGCTTTTGATGAGGTCGGTTGGTTTTATTGTTCAGAAGATAGCACGGTATTAGACCGTTATGTCGTTTATAATTATGAAGAAGGCACGTGGGTTATAGGAAACCTTACAAGAACGTGTTGGTTAGATGAAGGTATTTACCCAGATCCCAAAGCAACTTATTCTAGTTCGGATGTTGGTTATTTATACGACCATGAAACAGGAAACGACGCAGACGGCTCTGCGATGACTGACGTATTTATTGAGTCTAGTGATTTCGATATTGATCCTGCGGGAGAACAATTTCAATTTATTAGTAAAATAATTCCTGATATAAAATTTACTGGTTCTGGTTCAACAGGAACAGGAGGACAAACTGCGGAAATTGTTTTGAAAAAACGTAACTATCCTGGGGAAGATTTAACAACAGCGGTTACAGGAAGTTGTACTTCTAACACCACCAAAATTGACACTCGAGTAAGGGGTCGACAAGCGGTGTTAAGAATACAATCTAACGATGATGATACATCAAAAACAGGAATGAGTTTTAGATTAGGAGCTATGCGACTAGACATCAAACCAGACGGTATGCGCTAGTGAGTAAACTTTTAGAAACAAAACTTCCTGTAGCTTACGGAGAAATTTCTCCTGAAATATTTAATCGTTTAGTTAGAGTTTTAGAACTTAGTTTAAATACAAAAGATGTAGATGCGACTTTAAATGTTAATGAAACACAAAGAAACGAAAATAAATTTAATTCAGGCGATTTAATTTGGAATTTATCTACAAGTCAGTTACAACTATGGACAGGAGAAAAATGGGTTGATATTTACACAGGAACAGAAAAAGGACTTGAAGCCTCTGGTGAGATAGGAACCTTAACTGTTTCAACTAAGGGAGCAACCATAATATCTTTATAGGGAGATAATATGCCAAAGAAAAAGAAAAAAAGCAGTAAGAAGTATCACACTACTAAAGACGGCAGACGGGCTAAAAAGGGTCTTTATTATAATATAAATAAAAAGAGGAAGTCTGGTAAGAAAATGCGTAAAAAAGGCGCTAAAGGCGCTCCTACGGCGGCTGCTTTTAGAAAATCCGCTAAGACAGCTAAGAAAAAGAAAAAGAAAAAGAAGTAATGCCAGTAAAAAAGCGCAAAAAGACTAAAGCGATACGAAGAACTACTGGCAAAGGTGGAAACTACCGTCCTACTAAAAAGGGCGCAGGCATGACTAAAAAAGGAGTCAAAGCCTATAGAAAAAAGAATCCTGGATCAAAATTAAAAACAGCGGTTACAGGAAAAGTTAAAAGAGGTAGCAAAGCCGCAAAACGACGTAAGTCTTTTTGTGCTCGGTCAAAAGGATGGACGGGTAAAAGAGGCAAAGCTGCTAGAAGAAGATGGAAATGTTAAATGTACGAATATAATTGTGAAATTAAACGAGTAGTTGACGGCGATACTGTTGATGTAATTATTGATCTGGGTTTTGATATATTTTACAAAAGTCGAGTTCGTTTATATGGTATAGATACACCTGAATCTAGGACTAGAAACAAAGATGAAAAAGTTAGAGGACTGATGAGTAAACAGTATTTGATAGATGAATTAGAAAAAGGACAAGTTGTTATAAAAACTCATAAAGATAAAAAAGGAAAATTTGGTAGAGTTCTTGGTGAAATGTACGTTGGCGATAAAAACATAAATTTAATGATGGTTGATGATCATTTAGCAGTAAAATATAAGGGACAAAATAAAAAAGAAATTGAAAAAGAACATATTGTTAATAGAGACATATTAATAGCAAAAGGTTCTTTTGATCCAAAAACTGTAGAAAAGGAGTAACTTATGAGTGACGAACAAGATTACCATCCAAGCAGCAGATTCGGGGGCGACATGTCTCGAAACGAAGTTGAGATGGACTTATCCAAGTTTATGGAAATGCTTCAAGAAAACTCTGCGCTTAAAGATCGAATTAGAGAACTTGAAGACAAAAAGAACGACAACCCTTACCAAAAATTTATTTTCGTAGCACAGGCTATAGACAGTTGGAGAATTATACCCAGAGCTTTCTTGGCGGTGTATATGTATTTATTGTATTTCACAACCTTTTGGTTTATGGATTTAACAGACCCTAGTTTTGAACAATCTGGTTTGATTTCAATCGTTGTTGGAGCGGGCGCAGCATGGTTTGGACTCTATACCAACAGCCATAAGGATAAAAAATGAAAATATTTTTAACCGAATATAAAATAGGGCAAGAAATAGTTGACGGTCCAGTAATTGCTGCAGATTCTTTTGAGGAAGCAGAACAAGAGGCACAAGTTTATAACTTGATTGTTGTTGGTATGTTAGATGTTCACGTTTTAGACCCTTACGAAAGTGTAATTGACAGGGTGCTTCATTGATTAAATATATTAGATATCTTCCTTTTTTATTTTTTGCAACTTTGACGCAACCGTCTTATGCTGATCAAACAGGTGATTGCACGGCGGGTTCTCAGTATTGTGAACAAAACTCGATGACTACGACATCGGCTACGACTACAACAAACACCAACACGAACACCAACACAAACACCAACACAAACACGAACACCAACACCAACACGAATAACAACACGAACACTACCACAGCGACAAACACGAACACCAACACGAACACCAACAATAACACGAATAACAACACTTCGACATCGACTGCAACGAACACAAACACGAACACGAATACTTCAAATTCAACAGCAACGAACACGAATACCAGTACGTCAACTGCAACGAACACAAACACGAACACGAATAACAATAACAACACTTCGACATCGACTGCAACAAGTACAAACACGAATAACAATAACAACACTTCGACGTCTAATAATACAAACACGAACACGAACACTTCGAATAATACAAACAGCAACACAAACATAAACACTTCAACATCAAATAACACAAATAAAAACGTCAATGAGTCAACGTCTACATCAAATGTTCAAACCAACAATAAAAATGTTAATGAAAATAACAATACTTCGAACAACACGAATCGAAATATAAATGAGTCAAAATCTGAACAAACCATTAATCAAAACATCAAAACTGAAGCACCGCCTGCTTCTGCAATAGCGCCGTCAATCATGTCTTATTCACAAGATTTGTGTACAGTTGGTCGTTCTGGAGCTTTCCAGGGGCAAGTTTTTGGTATTTCTACTGGTAGAACTGTTAGAGACGAGAATTGTGAACGATTAAAGTTAGGCAAATATTTATACGACATGGGTATGAAAGTAGCCGCTGTCGCTATTATGTGCCAAGACGTTAGAGTGTTTAGTGCAATGTATATGGCGGGCACTCCTTGTCCATACGAAGGCAAGATAGGCGAAGAAGCAAGAGTGGCATGGGCTGCAAACCCTAAAGATCGACCAGATTATAAAGAAGCAAAATCGGCTTATGTTGCTAAATGCTATAATTCACTAAATAGTGCGGGGCAGAAAAAATCAAGGATGACGTGTAGACGTGAATTTGATAAGGGCAGTTAGTTTATCTGCATTATTTTTTGTTTTTACGCTTAATGCTGGGTATATATACGAAGCAAACCAGTCTCTTATTGATTTAAAAACAAACTATATAGCTACCTCTAACAATATGGCAGTTGGTGACGATCAAGTATCTTCTGCTTTTAATTTAGACTTTACGTTTACATTTTATGGCGAAGACTTTACTTCTGCTCGAATGGCAACGAACGGTTGTTTACATTTTAAAACAAGCGGTGCGTACTGTAACGATTACACTCCTGATCCTTTAACAGGACAACACACATACACTTTATATCCTTTTTGGACAGATTTGATAAGAGATAACGGTTCAAGTGTTTTAGCTAGAAATTTTACGGATAAAACTGTATTCGGATGGTATAACTTACGAGAATACAATAGAGGTAATACAGACAATTCTTTTGAAGTTATATTATGGAAGTCTGACGATAGTTTTGAATTTCGTTATGGCGGTTTAAATATTATTAATCACGATGTATTAATTGGCGAACAAGGCAGTTCAAGTGAATCTTATACTTATTTATATCATGACGAATGTAGTACAGGAACAACAAATGTTGCAGGCACCTGTGTAAATACGAATTGGAACAGTACGTCTTTTAATACTTTATTGGAAAATGGTGGGAGTCTATACGGTGTTGGGTCTGGGAACGGATTAGACTGTAGTAATCCGTTAAACGATACCGCATGTACTGGATATCAAGCAGCTTTTTTAAATCAACAATGTGACTTAGATGGACTATATTCTACTCAATGTCCTAATTATTGGGACGATTTATTTGATTATGAATGTGCTTTGGACTCGCAGTATTCGCCAGCTTGTGCTGGATATATGGTCGAAACTTTTGTTGAAAATACCTATTACGAAGAAGACATGTATGGTTACGAAAGTTACGAAGACGATCAATACGGATATTATGATCCCTTTCAAGAAGAAGATTATTACTTTGAAGAAGACTCTGTATATATTACTGAGTTACAGGGGATAGACGAATTTCAAGAAGAATTATATTTTGAAGAAACTTTATTTTTTGAAGAAGAATATTTTGATCCTTTTATAGAAGAATTTGATTTACTTCCTGAAGAAGAACTTATTCCGTTAAGTTATATTGAAGAAGAACTTTATATCGAACAGATATATGAAGAAATTGTTTTAAGAGAAGAAATTTTTGTTCTTAATTATGATTTACCTATATTAGATGATGTTTTATTAAATCATTTTGAACATGAAGAATTAATTGAAGATTATTTTGAAGAAGAAACGATTGAATATTTAGAATTTGAAACAATAGAAGACTTGGAGGAATGGATTGAACAAGAAGAAACAGAAGAAATACTTGAGGAACTTGCTGTTTTGTCTGATGATGAAGATGGAGACTTGGAGGATTCGGAGACAGTTGAGGAAGAAATACAAGACCGAAATGAAGATATCGAACTTGTTGTCGCGGAGAGCGAAGAAAAGAAAAATAACAAAAGAGCGGAACAATTAAACGTTGTAGCTAACAGTATTCTTGCGGCAAGCAATAGTGTAAGCGGAACAACAGCTGGAACGTCGGCACAAGCAACAGGAATGTCTGCATCTTCAGGCGGTTCTTTTTCTACAACAAGCGCCTCCCAAACATCTGCGGTTAGTTCTTCGGTATCGGGAGGAACGGTTAGTATCAGCAACTCACCCAGTATTTCGGCTCAAGTAGCGAGTTCTGCTGCACAAACACAACAAGTATTGTCAATGAGTGCAAGCGACACGACTATGAGTTCTCAAAATACTGCAGTTGGTGGAACAGCTACTGTTGCTTCTAATACCTCAACAAATACAGGGGGTTCAGGAAATACTAGCGGTACTCAAAACGTAGCAGTTGGTCAAAACACAGACACAAGTGGTTCTCAAAATACCGCAGTAGGTTCGATGGAGTTAGAAATTGATACGGCAATGTCTGAGATGTCTGCATCTGAAGCCGATTTAATTGCCGATCAGATCGTTGCTCAAAATATAGAAGATCAACAAGAAGAACTAGAACAACAGCAACAAGAAACAGGTGAGTATGGCGATGAAGCACAACTGATCGCTTATATGGGTTTTGTTCCTGGGTTTAGTGCTTATAGTCAAGTAGAGGTGCCACAGCCTAGTGTTTGGTATGAGCCTGAGTTAATATATACTAATGTTAATATTCCAGATAATAACTCAGCGTTTAGTGGATTATACGGGGAGAGTTTAACTGGGATGAATGATTTAATGAATATGCAACCTAACTTATAGAGGAATAATATGGACTGGTTTCAGAATAAAACAACACAACTTATCGCCCTTGCGGGTATTGTCAGCACTTTAGCTGGATTTGGTTATACAGGTGCAACGTATGTGAATCGCATCGAAAACCTTGAATCTAAAATGACTCGTTATATTAACGAGATAGACGCTTTAGCAGACCAAGTAACGGCTTTAGATAAAAATGTCGTTGCCGTAGGCGAACAAATTAAGTCTTTAAATATCGAAACGGAAGATTTAAGCCCGATAAAAGCAGATATTGTCGCTATTCAAACAAGCGTTGCGGGCATAAATTCGAGTATTGATTCGATGTACGACGACGTACAAGCCCTGAAAAACAAGAATGATAACCCTTTAGCTAACTGATATTTTGTTATATAATCAAGAAATCAGGCATGTACTGCAGCTTACGGGAAGGGCTTTAACTCGCAAAAACGTTTATATATACGCTGTAGGAGACTCATGTTTGGAGTAGATAAAAAAGCATATTCTAAAAAAGCGGAACGTCGTTCTGCTTTTGTTCGTTATTTCGCTAACGGTAAAAAACAAAAGACAAGGAGCCGATTCTAATGTTGCCTTTTTTAAGTGCAGTTGCTACAGCTGTTGCGAGTAATGTTCTTACTTCTAAAATTTTAGGTACCGACGAACAAAAAGCCCCTATTGGTACAGGACAATCTGCGGGTATTCAAGCAGGTCCTGCGCTTGAAATTGATCCTATAGAAGGAAGTTCGGTGGACGAGTTTGGAGAATTTGATACAGAAAATTTTGCAGAAAGTGCTCAAAACGAACAAGATCGTTTAATGGAACTTGTTTTAATGGAGCAAATAAAAGATGATGAGGGTATTGCTTCATTGGCTGCTAATGGAGGTTATTTAAATCGTGTGTTCGGAGGAACTTTAAACGTTACCGATCTACCTTTTGATCTTCCTGAACTAGATTTATCTCTCGAAGGTATGGGTATGTCGGTCGAAGCGCCTGAAGCGCCTGAAGCTACTACTGCTTTAGAAAGAATAGAAATGTGGTTTGATTCTTTAGATCCAGAAACACAAGAAGCTCTAATGCAAGGAGCTACAAAAGTAGCATCAGCTGGAATCACAAGACTTGTAAGCGGTAAACAGCCTCGTCCTGGAGGTAAAGTACAAACTCCTCAGGCGGGAGGGTTCCAAAATAAGCGAGAAATGCAAAAAATAAAACCGATTCAAGGTTCGAGCTTCGCTGACGGCGGTGCAGTATTAAACAGAAAAATGTTTGCTCAAAATTTCATGCCTGACGGCGGAGATATTACAGGTCCAGGAGGACCAAAAGATGATTTAATACCTGTTATGGCTAGTAACGGGGAATATATGCTTTCTAAAGCAGCAGTAGACCAAGCGGGAGGAGGCAATCACGCGAAAGGAGTTGCAGCATTAGAGGCTTTTAACGCATTAGGAAATATGAGATATGGCTAGTAGAGAAGAATACGAATATTCCAGTCAGGCACCTGCGGGTTACATAGGATCGTTTTTACAACGAGATATTTTCCCACGTGCCCGTGATTTTTTAACTCAACAATTTGATGAAATGGGTCAAGCAGACTCAAGCCCTTTTACATATACAGGGCAAAGAGTCGCTGATTTCGATCCTCGTGAACGGTATGCAATGCAACTTTCTGATTCCGCTATTGGCAGTTACCGACCCTATCTACGAGCACAAGCCGATACACTAGGGCAAGCACGACAAACTATTGGTCAAGGATTAGGACAATTTGATCCAGGATCAATTAGCGGTTTTTACGATCCTTACGAAGATCAAGTTGTACAACAAACACTTCGGGATGTTAGCGAAGGGTTGGCTAAAAGTGATATTGGAATGCGTGATCAAGCAATTCAAGGTGGAGCGTTTGGTTCTGCACGTTCTAGGCTTAGACGTGAAGATTTAGCCGCAGATACGGCTCGAGGAGCCGCAGAAGCGGTTGGCGGAATACGGTCTGCAGGTTATCAAGGCGCGAGAGGAGCAGCACAACAAGCATTTGAAGCACAACAAAATAGACGATTACAAGGCGGACAAATGTTTGGAGGTATCGGCGGTCTGTACGGCGGTATGGCTCCAGCACTTCAAGGACTACAAGGACAAGATATTAGTCGAATGATGGGTATGGGTGGACTCGGTCGAGGAAGAAGCCAGTCGCTTATGGATCTCGGTTATCAAAACTTCGTTGGTCAATATAATTTACCGATGCAAACATTACAAAACGTTGGTGCGATTACCGCGTCTCTCGGACCGCTTGCAGGTGGTTACGGGTATGCGGGCGCTACAGCCGCACCTTATGGAAGTGCTTACGCTCCCGCAGGTGGAGTTATGGGCGCTCCCAATGTAGGAATTCCTGGAGCTTATAATATGGGTAACTTGAATAATGCTTTTAATAATGCTTATTCTAATTTTAACGTTGCTTCTGGAAGAATGCCCACAGCTACAGGAGGAGTTAATCTACAAACACCTACGGGAGGCTCGTTGTTCTAATGGCTAACGGTTTCTTACCTTTCCCAACTTTCGGTGGTGAAAAAAGTCCAGGAATAATGTCGGTAAAATTGCCGACTGTGCCTGTTCGTTTTCCGACAGCTCAAAGAACAAGGCGAGCACCTGAGCCAACGACTAAAGAAAAATTAGCTGGTCTTGCTCCTCTTTTAGTACAAGGACTAGGCGGACTTTTTGGCGGAGAAGATACTCCACGCACCCCTGAACAATACGCTATGGATCAACTTGGTTTAACAGAACAACAACTTCTGGACGGAGACTTAAATAAATTTCAGCAAGCTCAATTAGATGCTTATCGAATTTACGGTGAGCCAGCTCCAAAAGATGATTTTGGTTTTGATGAAATTGCTAATATTGCCGCTGCTTCTATGATGGGTAGAGGTGCAGGTGATTACGTGAAAACTTATTTAGCCTTGAAAAAAGATGCAAAAGCTAAAGAAGCAACTAAAGAAATAAGCCGAGCAGATTTTATTAAATCACGAACAGATGCGAATTTACAAAACGAAACTTATATTGATTTTAATTCTTTAAAACAAGGTATTTGGGATCCTCGTGATGCTAAATTTGATCCAGACACAGGGTCAACTTTAATTACTACGGACGATAAAGAAGATTATGCAGATATTTTAGATGAGCAATTTAAAGGAAGAAATTATGTAAGTCTTAGTAGTATTATAGCAAATGGGGTTGATCCTAGTTCGTTTATAGATAAAAATTACCAAACACTAGCTACTATCGAAACAGAAATTTTAAATAAAGATAGGTCAGCGATGCAATTTGTAAATATTGCAGGGGAAGCTATCGAATTTTTAGATAATCCCGATTCAACGATAAGTACCGTTGCTAACGTAGAAAGAGCATTAGATAGTGCTTTAACAAACATTGATCAAATAGCGAATAGGTTGATGCTTCCTTTCGCAACCGCAGAAGATGTTAGAGTGGGAATAGATTCTGGAACGGGAGCCTTATCTTCACAACTTTACAATGCTTTACGATCAGAAAATGACGAACAACAACAAGCGGCAATGGCAGCTTTTGAAAAAGAAAATGAAACAGTTAATTTTAGAGAAATTTTAGGTGATAGAGCTTATGAAAACGTAAGAGTTCGTTCTCTTATGTTGCAAATGGCATATCTTGCCGCAGCTGCAAATGGTCAAACAGGTCGAACGCTTTCAGATAAAGATTTAGCTTACCATTTAGAAATGGTTGGTTTTGGAGCTTCAGATACTCCTCAAGTAGTTAAAAAGAATATAATCGGACTGGTTAATCAAATTCTTAAAGACACAGATACTTATGCACGATCTAGTCTTCCTATAAATACGATAGACGCTGGAAGGTATGGTTCTTTAGATACTTTGCAAAAAGATGAACAACTTCAAGGTTTTATAAACGTGCTTTATGATGTTGACGGAAAAAATTATAAAAACACAGACGGTTATCGCTTTAAAAATATTTTAACTAGACATCGTCAAGATCCGAGTCTTACAAACTGGTACGCTACCTATGGAGAGATGCCCGCTTCTAAATCAGGAACAAATGTTTCAAGTGATCAAGAAGGAACAGCTTCGCTAGATGATACTATTTTAGAAGAACTAAGCCGTAGACAATAATGGCGACTCCTCAAGACATATTTTTAGAACAACGTTTAGCTCTTGCTGATGAATTGTCAAAAAGAACTCTTACTGATAACAGTAATCGTACATACGGCAGTGTTTTAAATCAAGATGAACTTGGTGTTTTAGCTGTTCTTTCTAGTCCAGAGCTAAATACAATGGCACAAAGAATGATGAGTCCTGACGTATATAACCAATACGTTAGTAGTTTTGATCCTAAAACACGGTTATCAAGGTATAATCTTCCTCCCATCGATTATAGTGATCCAGTTTTTGAAAAAGCTCGGGAAACGTACAAGGCAGAACAAGAAAGAATGAGGTCTGTTAAAGAAGAACTTGGACCAACTAGAGAAGCTATGTTGTCTGGTACTGCTGGTATGCCTATTCCTGAAAGAATCCAGCCTTTTAAATTTGGTTACGAAGATGCAAAAACTATAGCGAGTTTAGGTATCAACCCAGAAAAAGAATTAGATACAGAAAGTATTGTTAGTTTTAGAAATGCAATGGCTTTCGGAGCTCCAAGAAATCTAACACCTAAAGATTTAAATTACGCAAAAGAAAATTTAGGTTTAGGTCCTCTTGATCGGAAAAACCCTAATGTAAGAAGTAGTTTTTCAGAAGAACTTCCTGGAGAATTTGCTTATGTTGATCCGTCGAGACCAGAGCTCGGCATAGCTTATTTTGAAGAAGGCAAGGAACCTGTTATGTTTGATTCTCCTTTAGTTGGAGGCATGGATGTATCGGAACTTACTTTACAAGAAGGTCCTTTAATCGCCGCAGAAGTTTTAATAGGTGCAAAAGGGTTAAATAAATTCGATGATTTCTTAAAAGCTGTTCCAAGGTCCGAAGTAACTAAAGTTAATAGAATTATGGACAGTGTTGCAGGTAACGTTTTATTATCGGGCGGTGCGGCTACTACAAATCTGTTGCAAAGATTTACAGGACTTGCTTATGGGGCTCACGATAGAGGGTTGCTCGATATGGTCAAAGAGTCTGGTTGGTTATTCCTTTTAGCTTACGCAGGTAATCAAACAGTAGATGCTTTTTTAAACGGAGTTCCTAAACTATATCGAATTGCAAGAGGTCAAGACATTGAAGCTGCAGAATTAGCAGAAATAAGAGCAGCGATAGAACGAATACGAGAAAGCAAAGAAGGTGTAAAAGTTAAAGGTGTTGGTGGCAGAGAAGAAGCTGTTAGTTTATTAGAGATAGATGAAGCGATAACTCAACTTAGTGCTGAAATTGGAGAAAAAATACCCGCGTATAACCCTACAATGGCTCAAGCATCTAAAGATTCTAGGATTGCAGACATAGAAAGGTTACTTATTGAATCAGGAGCGAATCCTCAATACAAAAAGTTTTACGATGAACTGATGGCGGGAAATGAAGAAACGATTCAAAGATTTTTTAACGCTTTATATGGTAATTTAGATGCTGGTGTAACCGCTCAAACAGTTGGAAAAGAAATCACTAATTTATTTGGCAGACAACGTGGTGATTTTGTTGCAGAAGGAGAAGCTATTATTTCAAGACTTCGTGGTAGTTTAGATGATTTTAAAAAAGCGGGTGATAAAGGTTTATTAGATGAGGTTGTGGATAAAAAAGCCTCATCAAATTTATACACTCGTTTTACTTCTCGAATTAATAATCTTTCACGAGAATATAAAGAACAGTTAGGAAACGACATAGACGAAGCATTAAAAGATGAACGATTGCAAAATTTGTTTAGTGGGCGATTATTTAGAAAAAATCTTTTAAAATTTAAAAATGCTTCACAAGGTGAGGGTTTAATAAACGTCGGCGGTAAAGAAGCTGCTGCTGAATTTAAAAAACTATTTGGTGAGGAAGCTCAAGAACGGTTGCTTAGATATTCAGAAGGCGATTTAACACTTTCTGAAATAAACAAATTAAGAATGGATTTAAATTCATATGCGAGCAGTATAGATCCTGGGAAAGATGCAGCTTCTAATAAAATTTTTAATTTAGCTAGAGATTTACAAAACGATATCGAAGATCAAATGATACAACAAGTTCGTAAAGCACTCCCTAGAGACGAAGCAGATGAGCTTGTTGATTTATTTATGGCTCAAAAATACGGTATGGAATTAGCAAACAATATTGTTATTAGAAATTTAGGCAGAGAACAGCCAGAGTCTATAATAAATTATTTGTTTTCTACTAATACACCCCGAGCAGCAAATAACACTAAAGTTGGTAACTTTATGAAGTTTTTAGAGGAATCAGGAGCACAACCTGAAATAAATACTCTTAGAAACGAAACAATAGACTATATAAAAAGAAATTATTTAGACGTTGAAGGAACATCACCTTTGAAATTAGCTGCAGATTATAGAAAATTTTTGCGAAATAATAGGGGCACTTTACGAGAAGTTTTCCCAGAAGAACAGTTTGGAAAAATATTTGATAGTCCACAATCTTTTAATAAAAACGTTATCGAACCGCTAGAGGGTTTAGAGAATAAAATTAATTTAATGGAAAGAGCTTTTGGAGAAAGTAACCCGTTCAATATTGTTACAAGAATATTGGGAACAGGGCAAACAAAGAAAGCGTCTGGAGAATTAATTGACGACTTAAATTTACTTGATGAAATTTTAAGAACAGCAACAGATAAAGAAAGAAAAATTTTACAACAACAACTTGGTGATGCAACTAAAAAATATTTAATTACTTTTTCTACAACAGATGGATTTTTTGATGTTAGAAAATTAAATCGAATAATGGATGAAGGTTTCGGACCCGAAGATTTAGTTGGAACTGATCTTAGTTTTGCAGGGGTTTATAAACGTTTATTGGGCGATGACGCAGATGCTTTTCTTAAAAACTTAAATGTTTTAAGGGATATGGGTTTACGACAAACAACAGACTTAACAACTTCTTCATTAACTCGTAGAGAACTAGAACAACAAATAACAGATCCAGGAATTAATTATTTAAAACGTTTCTTTATTCCACCTTTAACTCAGTTTGGTAGACGAGTAACAGCTTTCGAAAAATTAATTGGCGAAAGAAATTTAAGTTTTGTTGGAAATATTTTAAAAGACGAAAAACTTTTTAATGATTACGTTGCTGCAATAACAGGAAGGAAAAAATTAAATAATTTTGCACGGACTTTAATCAGTACGGGCATTCCAATATATGTGGATGTTGGTAATACATTAAAAGATTACGATAAAAACAGAAAAGAATTTGTAGAAGAAGATATTCCTTTTTATTCGCCAAGAACAATAGGAATATCTAATATAGAAAACTTAGTTCCTGGAATATTAGGAACTAATCAAGGAGCGCAATAATGGCTAGAGGTAGAGGAGCACGAGGACCTAGATTTGGAGGAGCAGAGCGAACTTTTATAGGAGAGCCTGCCCCAATTTATTCACCTGTTACAGCACCGCCTGTATCGGTTCCTAATTATTCACCTGTTGCGGGGCTTACTCCTGAGATACTTGATGCCCTTAATTTACGGAAAGAAGCCGTAGACGCAACTAAAAGCGCTACAGATCAGTACGAAGCAGACGTAGCTGATTTTAAAAATATAATGGCGAAAGAAGCGGAACAAGGTATTGCATCGTTGCCTGCAACAACAAATAAAAATCCTGGAGTTAATTCAATTACATACGATCCAAATATTTCACTTCCGTTTCAACGTTTTGACGATCCTAGAGATTTTATTGAAGATATTTATTATGAAGAAAGACCACCAAGCGGTCCGAGAATTGAAAATCAAATAATAAACTCTCCTTTATCTATAGATTCAAATCTTGTGCGTTCGATTAGAGAGGATCCTCGAAAGAATGAAAATGTAATTCGTTATAATCCATTTTATGTAGATGATGAAGGCAATATGCAACGCTATAAAGGTCCTGATCGCAAATTTATTGAACCACCTAGCATTGAGGAAGAAATACCGTTTTTTGACGGAATAGTTAGAATTCCTGAGACTGATGAGATGATGAGTGGCGGACCAAGTTTTATAATTGGAAACGATGGTAAATGGTCTCCTTCTGATTATCTTAACAGCGGTATGGGTAATCCAGATAATCTTTCGATTGAAGAACTCATAAGAATAGCTAATATAGAATCAGGAGATGTTCAAGTTCCATATAATACGGGACCAAAACAGTCAACTCCAGGAAATTTTTATAGAGGAATTTTTCAAGGAGGTACTAAAACAGTTGGTCCAACAAGAGGTAGAGGCAGAGGTCCAGGAACAGGAGGACAGGGTCCGTATAATCCACCTCCAGTAGTAACACCTCCTCCTCCTCCACCATCTAGTGGAGGAATTTTAGATGTTATTAGAAAGCCAAAAATGTATGAAAGACCAACGTCTTTTGAAAGCGGGGCACCGACTCTTGTTAAAGCAATGAGTCCTCGATCTTTTGGTACAGCTCCAGGATTTGAGCCTGCTCCTATACCACCTCGTCCAACTATAGACCCTCCGAAAAGAATTCTTCCTCCTAGACCTCCAAGAACATTTATAGATGATCAAACACCTCCAGGAGCAAAAGGCGGAATGTATTTAGGGGACAGTTTTTTAAATAAAGGGCTATCGCAGTTGCCGATGAACGGACAAAACGATACACTAACTACACAGGTGTTCCAAGCGGGATTCCGACCAAGGAGATAATAATGGCAAATGGCATAGAAGATTTAACGAGCATAATAACGCAAGGCGGCAGAGAGGATATTCCTCAACCTATGATGGGTGGAATGCCTCCTGATATGGGTGGAGGTCTTGGAGCAATGATGCCTCAACAATCAGCGCCTATGCCTCCTCCTGATATGGGCGGAATGCCTCCTGATATGGGTGGAGTGTCTCCTGATATGCTGATGGCTGAACAAATGCCTATGGAAGAAGAACCAGTATCTATTGAAGAAGATTCTATACAGCTTGCTGGAGCTGTAATGGAACGTGCAGGCAAAGATCCACAAACAGCGGTTGCTATTTTAGAAGGTGCTGCAGGACTAATTATGCAAAGCACTCAACAAGACCCAATGATGATGGAACAAGACCCAATGATGATGGCACAAGATCCAATGATGATGGCACAGGGTGGTCCGATGTACGCGATGGGTGGTAAATATATGGACCCTGAAAAAGCGATGGGTGGCAAATATATGTATGCTGCTGAGGGTGAATCTATAACACCAGAAAACCTAGAAGAACAAAACGATACCTTACGTCAGATGATCATGAATGGATTAGATATGTTTGACGTAACTCGTGGTCAAGGAATGATCCTTAACGAAGGCGATCTGATGGGAATGAACTCTCAGAAGGGTAGAACTCTTAGTGACGCCGATTTAGAAAGATTTCTTAACACTATGGGAGAAGAATTTTACAATGTTGTTGTACCTGATCGTGATTTAGAAAAGTTGATTAATAAAAGAAATTCGATGACTATTCCAGACGAAAGATTAGAAAGATTTCTTGAGGCTTACGGAAATAATCCAGATGCTTTTAGTAAAGACGCTCAGTATTACAACGAACTTGAAGACGAGCGAAGAAAAGCAGCTGAACGAGCAAAATTATATCGTGCTAGGTGATCCAATCTTTCCACTTTTCGTCACCCAACACTTCTTGAGCGAGGTTTAATTTCTTCCGTAACGCTTTTACGATCTTTTCATCTACTGTTCCCTTAGAAACAAGATCAATATACGTTACTTTATTTGTTTGACCTATACGATGAGCACGGTCTTCAGACTGTAATCGTTTTTCAAGGTCATAATTATTGGAATAATAAACAACGGTATTTGCTTCAGTAAGTGTAATACCATAACCTCCTGTTTGTACGTTACTAATTAGATATTGTAGTTCTGAATTAGGGTCCTGGAATCGTCTGATAATTTCTTGTCGTTCTTCGTCAGGTGTTTCGCCATAATACGTCGCAACGCTATCGGTTCCTGTAATCTCTTGTAGTTTATTAAGGATTCTTTTTATATCGTACTGATAGTTCGCCCAGATAATTGTTTTACCTCGTACTTCCTCTAAAATATTTACAAGTTCATCTAAACGATTGTTTTTAATCTCGACTTCTTCGCCGTTATCGTGCTTAACGAAACCACAAACTACCTGATGTAGTCTTAAAATCTGTGTAAGAACTGAAGTAACGCTGACGATTTCGTGTGAATCAAGTTCAGCCATCGCGTATTCTTTTAATTCGTTATATATTTTCTTTTGTTCAGGTGTTAGTTCTACTTCTCTCCGCTGATATGTTTTATCAGGAAGGTCTAAACATTCTTTCTTTAATACGCGATACGAAAATTTTCCTACGCTATCGGTTAGTTCCTCTAAATTTTGATAGCCCACCACTTGTCTAAAAGATCGGGCACCCATCTTGCGGTTTAATAACTGAGCGTATCTGTTTTGAAATGTGTAATAAGAAGTATAGCCCAACAAATCAGGAGACAAGAACGTGCATTGACTGTATAAATCAAGCGGGGATCGAGTAACGGGAAAACCTGTCAAAATCCTTCTGTATCTTGCATTGATAGAAAGTTTTAACAGGTTCTTGGTTCGTTGTGCTTTGGGATTCTTAATTGTTGTTGACTCATCTACGGCTAAGAGCACGTTGTGAGCTAAAATAAATCGTTCGACAAAAGCAACACCTTTCTTAGTGCTGAACGCTTCGACGTTTATAATAAGTATTTTTAAATCGTGATTTGGTTCGAATAATTTTACCAAATCTTTTTTCTGTTTACGGTTCGGTGCAGGGTTCCATACACCAACGTGTCGCAACACATGGTCTGGCATGTGTGCTGGTATTTCTTTTTCTGACCAGTTGCGATAGACACCTTTAGGTGCAACAATAATCGCTCCGTTGATTCCTCCTTTATCGTAAAGGATAGCAATATTATCAATAAGAACTTTTGATTTACCTGTTCCCATTTCCATAAAATAAGCGTACTCTTTCTCTCTCCAAGAACGCTTTAATGCTTCTAACTGGTGTGTATAAGGCTTTGTCTTAAATTTATATTTCATGGTTATACTTTCTAATTTCTAAACTCCATTATATATTACAAAAGTATCTAAAATAAAGCCCAAAGTAATAAATTCCTCGTGCCCTCTAATAGATTTAGCGATTTCTAATAGATTTTGTTTGAAAACTAATAGAGTACAATCCTCTAAAACATTGAGTTTCGTTAAAAATCTATTAGATTATTAGCGATATTAGTAGTTTTTGAAAAGTTTTTATTATAAAATTTTTATTTCTCAGAAATACTATAGTTTTTAATAAATAAATAACCCTTTACTTTGACGTAATTGGTAGATATCTTTAAAAAACGCTAACGAGATATAGCGCTTAGTAATCCCCCCTTCATAGGTGCTATATCTTAGAAATCAGAAAGGAGAAAAAAGTGACAGTATATGTTGTACAAGAGGTTCCAGGGCGCAATATCGCTTCTGCTAGACAGTATGGAGAGTTTGAGCTACTGCTTCCCTCTAACGCACAAATAATGCTAAGTGCTTCCCCGTCAGTTCGTAGAATGAAAAAACTTCTGCGAGGTTATACAGAGGAAGATTACTTACTATTAATTGGTGATCCCGCCGCAATAGGTGTTGCGTGTTCGATTGCCGCTCAATATAACAACGGTCGATATAACATCCTTAAATGGGATCGTCAGGAGGGTGTTTACTACCCTGTTGAAATTGACCTTTATCAGAAAGGAGAATTAGATGGGTAATAAACCTACATTCGAAGAGTTGGTCGGAGCAGATGACGTTCAGGAATGGACGAACGAAGTTTCCGATGGAGAACTCTCAAAAGTTTCTGTTTTAGCTAACAAACAACTTTTACTCGCGAACGAAGTCGCAGAGCTAGAAGCAAACTTGAAAGCTAAAAAAGAAGAACTTCGTTTGACTTCGGAGCAAGAACTACCTGATGCTATGCAAGAGGTAGGACTGACCGAGATAATACTCAGCACAGGAGAAAAAATTTCTGTGAAAGAGTTTTATAACGCTCACATTTCGAAAGCAAACCAAGCAGTAGCGTACAAATGGCTAGTAGACAACGGACACGAGTCTCTTATAAAGAACGATGTTCTTTTAAAGTTTGACCGTGGAGAAGCAGAGAAGGTTGATCAAACCGTTTCAGTTTTGAAAGCCCGTGGACTCGCGCCAGAGGTACGTCAGAGTGTTCACCACAGTTCACTGAAAGCCTTCGTTAAGGAACAGTTTACTGCGGGGAACGATATTCCAACCGAGCCTTTTGGAATCTATATAGGTTCTAAAGCAATTATTAAAAAGGATTGATTATGGCAGAAAAGAAAGAAGTGGCTGAAAAAGAAGCCACAGCAATAACTACGTTTGACGATAGTTTATTGACAGGAGGCACTGGGTTAGAAGATACTACAACTGAGGATTTCGCAATCCCTTTTATTAGAGTCTTACAACCTACGTCGCCACAACTACAAAAAGCAGATGGAAAACACATTCCTGGAGCAAGTGCAGGTGATCTGTATAACACAGTTACCAACGAGCTTTACGATGGAGAGAAAGGTGTTTCTGTTGTTCCGTGCGCGTATAATAAGAAATACATAGAGTGGATTCCTAGAGAAAAAGGTGGAGGGTTAGTCAACCCTAATCACGACATCTCTATCCTTTCTAAGTGCACAAGAGATGACGAGAGCAGAAGGTTTTATACCCCTGATGGTAATGAGATCGTAGAAACTGCTCAGTTCTTCATTCTTCTCACAGATCCTTCACCACAACAAGCAGTAGTTGCGTTTACTTCTACTGGTCTTGGTGTGGCTAGAAAGTGGCTAACAATGTTGAGAATGGCTAGAGTGCAAAATAGCAAAGGAGAAGCAGTAGAAGCTCCTATGTTCGCTTACACTTACAGCCTCAGCACCGTTACGCAATCTAACGACAAGGGCACGTGGAACAGTTATTCTATTAACCAAGAAGGAGCTACAGACCTAGCTATTGCTAAAATCGCTAAAGATTTTATGTCAGCGGCTAGATCGGGCGACGTTGAGGTTAGAGAAGAACAACAGCGTGATGACGCTTCAACTACGTTTGACACAGATGAAGTGATTTAGTTTCATGTCGTTAGCGGAAAAATTTTCTAAGCGATATGCTGGACTACGGAAAGCATACGGAACGTTTACAGCTAACAATGAAACTAGAGAAGATGGCAAGGCAAGTGGTAAAAACATAACGATATCTAAAGAACTTTCTGATAAAGATCTTTTGAAGTTATGGGAAGACCACTTGTCGGGTCAGCAGAGTGTAGGAATTGTTGCAATAGACGAAGACAACAAGTGTGTCTGGGGCGCTATAGACGTAGATGAGTATCATTTAGATTTAAAAGATTTAGCGATAAAGATCGCAAAACAGAAACTTCCTCTTGTTATTTGTAGGAGCAAAAGCGGAGGAGCACATATTTATATATTTTTAAAAGAACCTGTTGCAGCATCAATGCTACAAAGAAAGTTAAGACAACTTGCAGCAGCAATCGGGTATGGACAGGCGGAGATATTTCCTAAACAAACTCAGCTGTTATTAGAACGAGGAGATCGAGGAAGCACTCTTAATATGCCTTATTTTGGCGGAGAAAATTCTACTCGATACGCTTACGGGACAGATGGAAAGGCATTAACACCTGATGATTTTTTAGAGCATTGCGAGTCGATTGCCCTAGAGCCTAAAGCGCTAGAGTCATTAGAGGCTAGTCCTTTAACAGAATCTGTACAGTGGCTAGATCAATCACCTCCTTGTTTACAGCATTTAGTTGTGCAGGGTTTTCCTGAAGGAACTAGAAACTCTGGATTATTTAATCTAGGTGTTTTTCTCAGGAAAAAGTTCCCAGACGATTGGGAAAAAAGGCTAGAGAACATGAATATAAAATACATGCAACCGCCTTTAGGTGCTCAAGAAGTGCTAACTGTTGGTAAACAGGTGCAGAGAAAAGACTATTTCTATAAATGTAATGATCAGCCGATCGCTAGTCATTGCAATAGTCCTCTATGTCGAACTCGTAAGTTTGGTATAGGAGCAAACGGGGGCACACCTTTGTTTAGTAATTTAACTAAACAGGACAGTGATCCTCCGATTTGGTTTTTAGATGTAGAGGGTGGTCGACTAGAGTTAGAGACCGACGACTTACTAAACCAAAACAGGTTTCAGCGTAAGTGTATGGATGCTCTAAATAAAATACCACCAAAGGTTAAAGAAAATGTTTGGCGACAAATTATTCAACAGTTACTTGATGCGCTTACGATTGTAGAGGTTCCTAAAGAAAGTTCTACAGAAGGACATTTTATGGAACTGCTCGAGTCGTTCTGCACGGAGAGACCTGCTAGAGAGCGAGACGAGTTATTATTACATAAACCTTGGACAGATAACGGCAAGACTTATTTCAGACTCGGTGATCTTATGGAGTATTTACATCGACATAATTTTAAAGAGTATCAAAGAAATAAACTAACGTCCAAGTTAAAACAACTACACGGAGAGCCACACTTTTTCAATATAAAAGGTAAGGGTGTGAACGTTTGGTTTATAGAAGAATTTAAAGTTCAAGAAGAACCCCACGATCTTCCAGAATTTAAGGATAATTTATTATGAGAGAGCTGTGGATTTTTAAGAACGTCTTCCCAGACCAAGCTCCCATTATTCATCAATGGGATGATCCTGAAGAAAGAGAGTTTGACGGAAAGAAAGTTATGGGTCGACCAACTAGAGGATTTGGTAATGCAACGTTTAAGTATGCAGGTAAAACCTATGAGCCTACTCCATGGGAACAGGCACCCGATGTATTAGACCTAAAAGTTAAGTCTGAAAAACTTTTAAAAGAGAAAATGGGTAAAGAAATCGAATTTAGTTTTTGTTTATGTGGTTTATATTCTGACGGCGAAACGGCTATACCTCATCATTCCGATACCGTTCCAACTTTAGAAGACGTTGTAGTGGGTGTTTCTTTCGGCGCTCCTCGAATTTTAGAGTGGACAAAATACGAGTATCAGATTAAAAAACACCCCAACACCAGTGAAGTAGATTTACTTTATGATGATAATTTTTTAAGAACGACACCGCATTTATTAGAAGATGGTGATGTATATGTGTTTGATGGTTATTCTCAGATGTATAGCACCCATGCAATCCCCACAATGAAAAAGGTTGGTGCAAGAGTAAATTTCACATTTAGGAGTGGTGTATGAACTGTTGGCATTGTAATAACGAACTAATTTGGGGCGGAGATCACGACATCGATGAAGAGGATGAGGAGTACAGAATGGTTACAAATTTATCTTGTCCTAAATGTGCCTGTTTTGTATTAGTTTACTTACCTAAAGAAGATGAAATAAGAAGGGAAGGCATAAAAGAGTGACGCTACCCTCCCACACACAAGTTATTCTTGGACCTCCAGGAACAGGCAAGACAAGTACGTTGTTGGGTTTGATCGAGGACGAACTCGAAAAAGGCACGTCTCCTGATCGTATAGGATTTTTTACGTTTACTAAAAAAGCGGTAAACGAGGGTAAGGAGAGAGCGATGGATAAGTTTAATATCGCAAATAAAGATTTACCGTTCTTTAGAACTCTACACTCCCTAGCGTTTAGACAACTAGGTCTAACGAGGGAAAGCGTTATCAGTCGTTCCGATATAAGTGATTTAAACGAGAAACTAAACTTACGATTAACGGGTAGAACAACATCAGATGATGGACATATATTTGCCATGACCCACGATGATCGTTTAGCGTTTATCGAAAACCTTGCTAGAATGCGAGACGTACCACTAGAAGAACAGTGGCACGAGGTTGATGATGCTGTTGGGTGGTTTGAACTTGAGCGTTTCGCTAGAGGATTAAAACTTTTTAAAGAGGACAGATTGTTAGTTGATTACACAGATATGTTATTAAATTTTGTAGAAAGCGGAACGATACCCAGACTAGATGTTATGTTTGTAGACGAAGCACAAGACTTGTCTCCTCTACAATGGAGAGTAGTTCGTAGGCTCGCAGAAAAAGCTGAAAGAATTTACGTTGCTGGTGATGATGACCAAGCAATATATAAATGGGCGGGAGCAGATGTTGACTATCTGATCCAAAACTCTAAAAATGCACTTGTTTTAAAACAGTCGTATCGTGTTCCCGCCGCAGTACATAAAGTTGCCAGTCAGTGTATTGGTCAGGTTAGGTCTAGAGTGTTTAAAGAGTGGAATCCTAGAAAAGAACAAGGTGTTGTACAGTGGGAGCCAACTATAGAATCATTAGATATGGGAAAAGGTGAGTGGCTCGTGCTGGCTAGAACAAATTATCTACTAGAGGAGATAGACGAGTATTGCAGAAACGAAGGGTGGTTTTTCGAGGTAAAAGGTAGGGCAAGTATTCCAGAAAAGAAAGTAAGAGCCGTTATAAACTGGGAAAAATTACAAAAAGGACAATCAGTATCGCTTGTAGAGTGTGCCAATATTTTAAAATATATCAAGGTAAAAGAAGCAAAGAAAATAGATTTATTAGAGACTGGACTAACTCTACAGTACCAAGACTTAAAAAGTCATTTCCCAGATTTGCCAGACGGACATTGGTATGACGTTTTTACTCTACTAAGCCCCAAAGAAATATCTTATATACGAGCGATGCTTCGTAGAGGAGAAAAAATAACAAAAGAACCTAGAATAAAATTATCAACAATACATGCGGCGAAAGGAGGAGAGGCAACTAATGTTGTATTGCTCACCGACATTACCAACCGCGTGTATAAAAATTACCAACAAAACCCTGATGATGAGAACAGGGTGTTTTATGTTGGTGTAACGAGAACTAAGGAAAACTTATATTTAATAGAACCAAAAACCACTCGCTGCTATCAGCTATAAAGTGCTTTACTTTGTACCCCGTTGTAAATAATAATATACGGGTAACTTGTTTTAGAAAGGAGAAATTATGAACATTTTTTATTTAAGTAAGAGTCCTGACATAGCTGCACAACTACAACCAGATAAGATGTTAGTAAAAATGATATTAGAAAGCGCACAGATGTTATGCACAGCACACCGCGTATTAGATGGCGACGAGTATGCCGACGAGGTCGGTTTATATAAACTCGCATATAAAAACCATCCGTGCACAATCTGGACTAGAGAGTGTAGTGGCAATTACTGGTGGCTTTATAAACACTTCTTGGCTCTCGGCAGAGAATACGAGTATCGTTATAAGAGAACACATCTTAGTATAGAAAAACTTGCAGACGCTCTATACACAATGCCAGAAAATATTACTAGGAGTCTAATGACCCCTGTCGCACAGGCAATGCCTGATGAATATAAACACGAAAACCCGATAACCGCTTATCGTAATTATGTAGTAAACGAAAAACATTACGCTAAGTGGAGCAACGGCAGAACTAAACCATCCTGGTGGGAGGCTACACAATGAGCTCTATAAGAAAGAAATTAACCGTTAACGAAAACGACAGTAAAAACACACGAATGAATATTGCTAGTGCGGGAGTGTTAGCCAACTGGCGACCAGACGAACTAGCTCATATGAGCCGTTTTGATAAGATAGCTACTCTTTGTATAGAAGAAGCGAGATACTTAGATCGACCAATCGACAGTTTTGAGGTGGGTTGCGGCGAGTGTTGGACACTTCGTAATCTATATAAAGCCTATGTGATAAAGAAATCCGACGTTATACGTTCTTATTATGGCTACGATATAGACCCTGCGTGTGAACTAGAAAACCCTTTCTGGTCTAATGCTGGCGGTTTATTAAAGGATTCTACATGGTTTAAGAACTTTAACGGAGAAATACGGATCCAAGACCTTACAGTAAACCCTGTGTTCGACCTAGAAGATGAGAGCATAGATTTTTTCTGGTCAACAGAAGTAATAGAACACATGGGTAGAGAGTTTGTGCCTGCGTGGTTAGATGATGTCGCTAGAGTCATGCGAAAGGGTGCTCTAGGATATGTCTCCACACCTAACCACGACGGGTCTAATGATAAGTTACCAGAAGACCATGTATATGAGTGGGGCTTTCAGGAGTTAAAAGAAGAACTAGAAAGAAACTTCGTTATCGAATCGGTGGTTGGAACATTCATACAAATACCGAAACTTCGTAAGGCTCTTAGAGAGGATCCTAATGGGTGGACTCCTGAACAATATAAGATGATGGAGCAACGCTACGGTAGACAATTTTTAAGAATGACTTCTGCTGTATTTTATCCAGAAGTCGCTAATAATTGTGCTTGGGTTTTAAGGAAAAAATGACCGAATTTATAGAAGAAGAATTAAATCGCTACTGCTACTGGCAGACAGAGCGAGAGATAATTCGTTGGAAGAAAGAGGAATTAAAAATACCTGCTCCTTGGACGAAAGATCCTATTCTTCAAGAGTTTAAGTTTTGCCAAGTCTTTCGTGAGGATGATCGAACGACACGATGGTTTAAGGCTCATATAAGAGAGCCGATGAGAAATGATCCTAAAGTTTTAATGGCTACGGTTATTTTTAGATGGTTTAATCTAATAGAAACGGGCAGAACGTTAAAAGAACACGATTTACTTTTAAACTGGGATAGGAAAAAAGCCATAGAAGAAATTACTAAACAGCCCAAGTGGGTTACAGGAGCATATATTGTTAAAACTCCTAACGGTATGGACAAAGTTACAGGAGTAGCAGAGTGTATTAGTCATATGTGGAAGGATCGTAATTATTTAATGGGTGTTTTATTAGAAGATGCTGCTAAAGAAGAAGCCTCGCTAGAAAAGACTTGGCATTTGCTAAGAGATTATCCGTATATGGGACCGTTTATGGCTTACGAAGTTGTTACAGACCTAAGACACACCTGTTTGTTAGAAAACGCTACAGATATTATGACATGGGCTAATGCTGGACCAGGAGCGATGAGAGGACTCAATCGTTTAACAGGTAGAGATTTAGATTTCGCAAGAAGAAGTCATGATTGGAATAAAGAAATGTGTGATCTCTATGAAGCCGCCGCAACTAGGATAGACTACGGCATGGCATCAATAAGAGGACCACACGAGTATGAAATGAGAGAAATAGAAGGAGGACTTTGTGAGTTCGATAAGTATTCTAGGATATTTAAAAAAGAAGGGCGAACAAGGTCTATTTATAAACACAATGATCTTCCATTAGTAGAAGATTTATGAAAGGAGAAAGAACATGGGTAAAATGAGTGATTACGCAATAGAACAATTACAAAAAGAAGTCGGTCTTTTAGAGGATTACGGAGACACGGTTGACATGTATTACACACAATTTATAGAGGTTGCATTTTTTCTTAAAGTTGCTGCATCAGAAAAGATGGCAGTAGCTTTTATCAAAAGGAAACTGCCCCAACTGCATAAAGAAGATATTCTTTTTATAATAGACGAACTTACAAAAGCCTATCGAGAGGAGTTATGAAAGTTATACAGGCTAGAAACGTAAACGATGCGTTACTGCACGGTATTGATTTATTTAATCAAACGTCACATTATGACGTACAAGAAAGCCGTAACGGCACAACTTACGAGGCAAATGAACCTGTAACAACATTTTATGTTCGTCCTTGGGAGCGTGTTTGTTTAATCGAGGAGCGAGACGCTAATCCGTTTTTTCATTTTATAGAAAGTTTATGGATGCTTTCAGGAAGTAATGAGCTTGAGCCACTAACTTATTATGTAAAATCTATGTCTGATTTTTCAGACGATGGTAAAACTTTGTGGGGCGCTTATGGTTGGCGGTGGTCTAAATATTTTAATAAAGATCAGTTAGCAATCATCATACAGTTGTTAAAAACTAACCCTGATGACCGTAGAGCTGTTTTACAAATGTGGGATCCCATCGGAGATCTTGCCAAGGAGGGTAAGGATGTTCCTTGCAACACGAATATCTATTTCAAGGTTAGAAAAGGCAGATTAAACATGACGGTATGTTGTCGTTCTAACGATATGTTATGGGGAACATACGGAGCAAACGTAGTTCATATGTCGATTTTACAAGAATATGTGGCAACAATGATTGGAGTTGAAATTGGAGCCTATCGTCAAGTTAGCGATAGCTTTCATGTGTATACAGAAACGGAAGTTTGGCAAAAAGTTAAGCATCTAAAAATCGATCCGTACAACTACCATTCTTATAGAAACCCTTATGAAGGATTCGCAGACGACTACAAACCTACGAAACTTATAACAGACACAACATCATTTCACTGGGAACTCGACAGGTTCTTTAGTATTCACCCTAGCGATATGGACATGAACGGTTGGGAAAATCCTGCGTTTAAAGATATCGCTGTACCAATGGCAATAGCTTATGCACAACATAAAGAAAAAAATTATTCAGTTTATAAAACAATTCAAGATATCAGACCCGTTGATTGGAAGACAGCATGTTTTAATTGGGTCAATAAAAGAGACCACACATACGAAGGAGAAAAAGATGAGTAAGTGGGAAGATATGAGACAGATTGCTCAAGGCGATTTAGAAGCACTTAAAATCGCAGAGGAGTCTTATGGAGATTCTTGGAAACGTCGTGGAGGTGTAGGTGCTTTCATGATGTTAGCTAGAAAGTTCGACAGAATAGAAAACCAAACTAAAGATCAAGAGTGGGACATCTTTAAAGCGGGTATCGAATACTCGGGAGAAGATGGTCTTTTAGACGACATTCGAGACTTACGAAGGTATCTACTTTTAGTCGAGCAACAAATATTAAATAAAATAAACCCACCTACAGATGACGAGGAGGACTTATGAAAAGTTATTGGTCACAATTAATACAAGCGATATCAGAAGCAATCTACCCTGAGAGAAGAGAAGCTCGATTAGCTGAAGAAAGAAAAGAACTAAAAAAGCAACACGCTAAAGAAGCAGAGGTAAAGTTGAAAAAGTTTACTCCAGAGGAAGAACCTGCTGGAGAGGTTTCACTGCCTGCGGATAAGCCTAAAAGAGCCAGAACAGCTAAAGGACGATATAAAGGAGACGATGACTCTACCCCTAACATCAATGAAGCATGGGTTGGTGGCAAGGCTCCTAAGAAAAAAGCTAAGAAGTCTAAGAAAAAGAAGAAAAAATAGTGCTACAACATTCTATGCTAAGTCCCGAGAGTTCTTGGTCAGTGCCTCCTGTTTTTCCTCAGTTTGGGGAGGATGAGACAGTTGCAGTTGACCTAGAAACCTATGACCCTTACCTCACGACTTGCGGTCCAGGATGGGCTACAGGTCGGGGTCATGTGGTTGGCATAGGTGTAGCAACTAAAGACTGGTGTGGTTATTTTCCTATTCGACACGAGGGTGGAGGCAACTTAGACGAAGATATTGTTCTACGTTGGTTGAAAAATTTACTCTCTTCTGAGAAAAGAAAAGTTATTTTTCATAACGCACTCTACGATGTTGGTTGGCTACGTCGGGAAGGGATCGAGATTAAAGGTACTATATTAGACACCATTATCGCGGCTCCTCTACTCGATGAGAACCGTTTTTCATATTCTTTAGATTCTTTAGGTGAGTTTTATTGTAACGAAACTAAAGATGAATCTTTATTACAGGATGCAGCACTCGCTTACGGAATCAATCCTAAGTCAGAGATGTATAAATTACCTGCAAAATATGTTGGACCTTACGGTGAGCAAGATGCAGCACTCACTTTAAAACTTTGGCATAAACTTAAACTAGAAATCGACAGCCAAGACTTAAATAAGATTTTAGAAATGGAGTCGAGACTTATTCCGTTGCTTTTAGAAATGCGGTGGAGAGGTGTTCGAGTTGACGAAGACAAAGCAGGTGAGGTAAGTGAAAAACTTTCTAAAGAAGAACAAAAGATTCAGGTAGAAATCAAACGTAAGTATGGTTCCGATGTAAACCTTTGGGCTAACGCTTCTCTACAATCTATTTTCGACAACAACGATTTATGGTATCCTCGAACAGAGAAAGGCATGGCTAGTTTCCAAAAAGACTGGCTCGAGTCTCACGAACACGAGTTGCCTCAATTAATCGTCAGAGCTCGCAAACTTAATAAAGCGAGAACGACGTTTATCGATAAGATGATCATGGAACATGCGTTTAATGGTCGCATACACGCAGAGGCACATCCTATGCGTAACGATCGTGGTGGAACAGTTAGTGGTCGATTTAGTTATAGCAATCCTAATCTACAACAGGTTCCTGCACGCGATCCAGAGATCGGTAATTTAATTCGTTCATTATTTATTCCAGAAGACAGTTGTCAGTGGGGGGTGTTTGATTATTCCCAACAAGAACCTAGACTTACGGTGCATTACGCTAACCGTATGAACTTATCTGGAGCTAAGTCAGCGGTTAAAGAATATACTGAAAAGAACGCAGACTTTCACCAGATCGTAGCAGACATGGCTAATATACCCCGTAAACAGGCTAAAATGATTAACTTAGGGCTTAGTTATGGGATGGGTAAGGAAAAGTTAATTAAAGAACTAGGTCTAGACGATACGGAAGCGGAAAAACTCTTTAAACAATACCACGAAAAGGTTCCGTTTATCCGTGCTCTACAAGATCAATGTGCAAGGGTAGCGATGGATCGAGGATACATAAGAACTTTTGCAGGCAGACGTTGTCGGTTCGACCGATGGGAAAGCCGTTATGAAAAAAGTACACCGCTTCCCCTCCAGGAAGCAAAACAAAAATATGGTGAAGACCTAAAAAGGTCATTTACTTATAAAGCGATGAATCGTTTAATACAAGGCTCGGCGGCAGACATGACCAAGCTCGCGATGCTCGGACTGTGGGAGGAAGGAATTGTTCCTCATCTACAAGTGCACGATGAAGTTGATATCTCAGTAGAAAATACAGAACAAGCAAATAAAATAGTGCATATTATGGAGCACTGTGTAGAACTTGCCGTTCCTCTACTGGTTGATAAAGAGTTGGGTAAGTCGTGGGGTGAAATAGAGGAAGTATAATTATGAAAGGAATTTCAGCAGAAAAAGCAAGAGAGAACTCTATCCGATACCGTGAGATTTTCGATCGATGGGTTGGAGAAGAGATTACACTCGAACAACTCGGAAACGAGTATGGAGTTACAAAACAAAGAATGTGGCAAATCGTTACTCGATGTAAACTTGCCGAGGGAGATTATTATCGGGGAGTTAATCTAGCTCGGAACAAATGGACGGAACTCTACTCTACCTATCAAGATTCAGAACAGACTAAACGAGCCTTTAATGAATGGCTTGCGAGTAAAGAAATCAAAGTTGCCGTAGATAATAAGAAAGCTGCACCGCATACAGGCTGGGATTTAGGCTAATCGTATACTGCTTTACTTTGTCGTTTTTGGTATATAGTATAGGGGTATGTATTATTTTAGCAATTATTTAACAGATGAGCAACTCGAAGACGTAGAAAGCAAGGGTCTTTGCCCCGTATGTAAAAAGAACCAAATAAAGGGCAGACAAACAAAATATTGTAGTGCTGAGTGCAGAACAACTGCTAATAATGAAGCTAATAAATATCATCCAACTAATAGAGAACCTACAGAGCGAAACTGTCTTCAGTGTGGTGTTGTGTTTATAGGAACAGGGTTTTATTGTTCTAAAAAATGTAATGAACAAAACAAGCGTCAGAAACATCACAATCCTACAAGCACTTATGGAACTAAAGGTAGGAAAAAAGAGAAGAAAAAAGAATATAAGAAAGAAGTACGTTATGGTTTAGGCGATCCTACGTGGATGCACGGGAGTTTTGTAGGTAATATACCTGACAATGTTCGATACCTTGTTGCTTCAATACCTGACAAACCTTATACAGAAGAAAATATGGAAGAAATTGATAAAGTAATAATCGAAGAACTTTCCCCCCTAAGAACAAAAAGACCTAGATATCGAAGATCAGAGAAACAGGCTACAGAGCAAAGAAAACAAAGAGCTCGGAAAGCCATAGGTTGGGAAAAAGGTTTAAAATTCGATTTTAAGAAAAGAAAGTTTGTAAGTGGATAAGGAATTACAGGACAACCCCCCTTTTTATAATTTTGTTAGAAAAATGTATGACAGTAATTGCAGAGAAAGACGGGAACATGGACAAAGAGAGTTTGAAAATGTTTTTGAATATTATAGAAAATATCCTGAATGGCTTTATGAAAAATACACAAGCATAAATGGCTAAAGAAAAGAACTTATGGCTACTTATGAGGAAAAACCTACCTCATATACATCTACAACGGATCGAAACAGGACTTACGGGTTCGGGTGTTCCTGACGTAAACGGCTGTGCTAAAGGCAAAGAATTTTGGGTAGAACTAAAAGAGATCCACGGAGGCAACAAACTTACTCTACGACCTATGCAAATATCCTGGATCGCTAAACGAGCAATGCATGGCGGACAAGTTTTTGTTTTAGCAAGAAAACACGGCGAGATTAAGTTGTTTCACGTTGACGGGTTAGAAGGAGTAAAACAGTTGGTAGACGAAGGATATAAGTCTAATGCTCTGCTTACTCTTAATACTCCATACGACTGGGAGGCTCTTACTACTGCTTTACTTTCGTAGCTTTGGCGGTTACTATATACGGGTAGCTTAAAAACCTACGATCATTAAACAGTGCAAAATAACTTTAGAAAGGAGAATATTATGGCACATCAAGTAGAAACAATGGCATGGGCTAACGATGAGCCTTGGCACGGATTAGGTGTCGAAGTTCCAGCAACCCTTACACCATTGGAAATGCAGGAGGCAGCAAGTCTTGACTGGACAGTTAGTAAACGTCCCAGTTATACTATCGACGCCCCCGAATGGAGCGAAGATGTAGGTCTTATCCAAGCGGATAAAACTTTTCACATTGTTCGTGATAGTGATAACCAAATACTAAGTCATTGCGGTAGAGATTATATCCCTATTCAAAATGAGGACGTATTTAAATTCTTTAAGCGTTTTACTGAAGCGGGACATATGACTATGGAAACCGCAGGTAGTTTGAAGAATGGTGGTGAGATCTGGGGTCTAGCTAAAATCTCGGAAGACTTCGAGCTTGTCGGCGAAGACCAGATCAAAGGTTATCTCTTAATTAACCAACCCCACATCGTAGGCAGATCGATGATTATTAAACTTACACCGATTCGTGTTGTTTGTAATAATACTCTTACATTTGCTCTAGGATCCGCAGGGGCTTCCTTCCGTATACCACACGTTAAAGCGTTCGGAGATGAAGCGATACGCGCCGCAGAAGAGGCTCTAGGGCTATCTGGAGAGCGTATGGCAGAGTTTAAAGAAGCCGCGACTTTCTTAACCAAGAAAAAGGCTAAACATTCTGACTTCTTAGAGTATGTCGGAGAAGTTTATCAGCCTACTATGATAGCAGACTACCGTAGAGACCAAGAGCTAAAAGCTCAAGGTAAACTCATCGGTGAGCTACCGCCATTGGTTGAGAACTTTAACAAGTACCCCAACTTAGCAGTTGAGGCTTTAAAACATGCTCCAGGAGCAAGTTTGAAGTCTTCCAGAGGTACTTGGTGGGGTGCACTTAACGCGATTACCTATGTAGAGGATCATTTACACGAGTCTGAGATTCCTGGAAATACCCTACACAGTGCGTGGTTCGGTGCAGCAGCAAACCGCAAGAGCAGAGCGCTTGACTTAGCTGTCAAGTATGCAAGGGCGGCATAATGGCTGAAGAAAACCCTAAACAGTATTTCATCGATGATGAAACTTTAGCAAAAGTATGGGTTGCCTTATTTGAGTCGGAGCACTACGCTCTGGCTCAAGAGGTTTCCGCCTCTATGATTGCTCAAGGCTGTCAAGAAATAACGGGTGTCGACGATAACGTTTTGATCTTAAACTTTTGGCGACACTATTTAGAAGAAAAAGGCTTAGTCCAATTCCATGATGAAGAACCAGAGGAGGTGCACTAATGGAATATAAAATCGAAAAGGGAATCCCTCTGCCTCCCGATACAAGGGCAGGGACAACAATGTATCCTTTTAAGGAAATGAATGTCGGTGATTCGGTATTCTTTCCTATAGCAGAAGGCGATAATGCAACACGGATGAAAAACCGTTTATCACAAGCTACTCGAACGTTTGGCAAAAAACAACAGCCTGAACGTCATTTTGTGATACGTTATCGACTCGAGGAGGAAGTTTCAGGAGTGCGAGTGTGGCGGAAGGACTAAACATTGCCGCATGGATTGCCGAAAAGTTTACCGAAAAAGAAGAACAGGTAAACGATCTACATCGGTATATCGCACAACTGGAAGAACACTCTCAAATGCTTGGTGAGTTGGTTTCTTATATAGAGAAAGAAGATATTTTAGATGAGAAACTATACGAATTGGTAGATAAAGCCAACAACTTGATCGCGGGTCCAACTCGTGCTTACGTTGACCAAGATTGAGGTGTTCGCGTTATGTTTATACTGCTTTACTTTCGTAATAGTCTAAGGCAGAATAAAACTTGGTTCGTTATAATAATAACGGGAATATTAACAACACAGAAAGGAGAAAGCTATGCAGACTCAAACTGTTGGCTCTACGAAAAGAGCACCTGCGAGGAAGGTTTCTAAGAAGCCTCTGAGCAAAGCAAAAGTCACTGCAGTGCCAAAACCTATGAGCAAAGGGCGAGGAGCCGCCAGAACTTTATACAAGTTCAACGGTAAGACCCCTGAGCAAAAAGGTTTCACACCGCAGATGTATGCGCTGATTCAAACTGCAGACGAAGCTAAAAAGAAGGAGCTTGACTCCTCTAGCTTCACTGCACAGGATCTAGTGGCATTAGCCGTGAAGAACGGTACTTTGACGACAGGTCAGGATCCGCTAAGAATCTTTAGATTCTACGCGAAGAGACTTGTTGAAGAAGGCTACTTCAGCAAAGTGTGACTTTGCAAATTGATAAAGTATGCGGAAAAGAGGATAGCATTTAAAGTATAAATCCTGTTTGCTTGATAAAGTAAAGGTGTCCAACCCGTTCTTTATAGGCATATAAACAACGCTTTATCGAGTCCAGAAGCTAAGTTGGACTATAAATATAATAGCAAAGAAGCAGTTGGTAGTCTGCTATATCAAAACTACCACTAAATCTCAGCTGAGATAGAGGGTTGCACCAAAACAAGCTTGACTAGCGTGTGTAATCATATAGTCAAACAAGGTCGCACCTTGTATGCACAATGTCCCCTCGCCTCAGCTTCAATTAGGAGACCAATATGAAAATATTAGGAGCAATAACATTTCTAGCAGGGATGTTCGTATTTATGAGCGGTTGGATCTTTTTAGATCTCGCCTCATTACCCCTTAAACAAGACCTTTATGCACTCGATGTGCTAGGTTTTTTCAACCATTTGTTTTCACTAGACCCCAAAACAGCAAGTTTTCAATCTATATTGTCTGCAATATTTATATTGATGGGCTGTGCGATTTGTTATGCAGGTACTGTCATGGTTAGGGAACGATGAAAACGAATATACAAATTATTATCGACGACGAGGAACGGCTCGATCTCGGTAGAAAATATCACGATACCAAAAATAAACATTTGATCACTCGAGACGAACTCAGAACGATTGTACATGAGTTTATACAAGAGATCCTGGATTCGGACCAAACGGTTAAGAAAACAACCAACGAAGTGGTCTCTACTGGATCGTGGAGAAAAATTTATTATTATGAAGGTCGCAAATATTCTAAAAAAGAATGGGAACAGTTGCCCGATAGTCCTCGCAAGTTCTATGGGCTTGACGACTAAAAGTTTACTGCTTTATATTCGTTTTTATGGCTTTTATAATATTAGGTATAACTAAAACAGAAAGGAGAAAGTTATGGACTACGTTGAGTGGAAAAAACAAAACACCGACAGGTGGAACCAAATCTTAAATGACCTTAGAGAGTCAGGCGAAATAAATATGTTTGGCGCACCCCGATGGTTAATGGATAACTATGGTTTAGAAAAGTCCGAGGCGAATGAAATATTCACCGCTTGGACAAAAACTTTTGAAGAGAGGGCTTGATCATGGAAGATCTCAAGAAAGTGACATACCTTTGCGATATTTGCAACGGTCCGATAGAACACCACAAAGATGAAAACGGTCAGGTGTACTGGAACAAAGGTCATAACGCAGAGCCTGTCGTAGAAGACGGTCAAGCGTGTGATACTTGTAATGACAGAGTGGTGATCCGTTCTCGAATGGGCGGTGATAATTTAACGGTTATGAAACAGTTTGTAGAGGTATTACAGATTATGGAGCCTGAGAACCGCAAAAATCTTATCAAATATTTTGATATTCAGTTTGCGGAAAATTTACACCAAATGGTTTCTAGTGAAATTAAGAGAAGGGAAGAAGACGATGAAAATTTATAAAATCACAAGAATAGAAACTGTTGTTATTGAGATTGAGGCAAAGGATGATGCAGAAATGAGGGCTTTACATAGTGATGGCACTGTTGATGACCATTGTTCTGATAATCTGTGGAATGAACCCGATTCAAATTATAGACAATATGTTTATGAGGTTGATGGAAATCCAGTAAACCTGTGGGAGGTGTCCAGTGGCTGAATACAAAAACGTCGCATTTTACGAAGCAGTCTTCTATCGTTTAGACGATGACGGGAATCCGTTAGAGGACGAGAACGGTAAAACAATTTTGTACACTGCTCCAAAATTAGAGTTTAGTCACATGGCGGATTATGTTGAGGTTAAGGATCTTGTACAAGTAAGAGAGGGAGCATGGTGGGACTAATCTTTTAGTGCTTTACTTTCGCTTTTTTGTAGTTTAAGATTAAATTATAAGTTTTTATGGTAAGTCAGGATTTTTTGTATTATTGTTTGCCTGACTTATCGGTGCGGTCTGCTCCTATATATGTTAAATGTAGATGTTTGTTCATTCCAGATCGCACCACACCAGTTTTTTAGAAAGGAGAAAATTATGGAAAAACCATTAAAGGATATAATAAGCATCCTCGATAGCTTAGTAAAAAGAAACCATGAACAGCAAGAGCTCAACAGCGAGATCTACAAGGCTGTTAAAGCGCTACAAGACCGTATCACCATCCTCGAAGGACAGAACCACGTTATGAACACCGTAGCCCGTATTACAGGAAACCTCGATGAAAGCCGTGATTGATTTTGATTCGTTTAAGAATCATATGTACATGAACTATGTTTCAGATTATACCCATACGGAAAGCAACGCGAACTACCTCACTCAAACCGAGTATTATGAAAAATACGATGATTTTTTGAAAAGAGAATATGAAGAACATTCTGTGCAAAAACAGGAGAATGTCTCATGATGGCACACGTTGAAATTATCGTTAAAGATCAAAGACTTAAAGAGTACGGATTGCCGAAGTTCGCGACCACAGGTTCAGCAGGACTAGACCTGCGAGCACTCGAAAGGGTGGAGCTCGGATCGGGAGACCAACACGCATTTAATCTAGGTTTCGCGATTGCTCTACCTTTCGGGAGTTTTGCTCTACTCGCTCCCAGATCTAGTTTAGGTATTCGTGGCATTCATCTGGCAAATCTGGTAGGTATTATCGACAGCGATTATCAAGGCGAACTTATTGTTCATTTGAAAAACAACTCTAGGCATCCCGAACCTTATATCGTTGAAGAAGGTCAGCGGATCGCTCAACTGCTCGTATTGCAATATCATCCTGTGGTTTGGGAAGTCGTTGATAAATTTAGTTATTCCTCTGAACGCGGTGAAGGTGGGTTCGGAAGTACGGGTACTCGCTAACTGCTTTACACTCGTTTTGCTGTTACTTATAATATAAGGGTACTTAAAACAATAAACTAGAAAGGAGAAAGCCATGTCGAAAGACAACGAAAAACAACCACTAACCCTAATAGAAAACGGATTCTTTACAAGTTTTGATTCCCTAGACGACGTCATGGATTACATGACTCGATATGGCGGTAAAGAAAACGCTTACCTTTGTGCACTAACACAGGCATTTACTGTAAACACGATCGTTAAAGCAATGGACGAACAGTGTGATGGTACTGCAATCGCTAAAAGAGCCAAGCCTATCCTCAAGTTCAAGGAGGCAAAGTCATGAGCGAATCTATAATAACTCAATTATTAAATAAATCACAACTCACCGAACAAGAGAAAAACCGCTTGGTTGGTGAAATCTGTGCAGAGTATGAACGCCTGAGGTATAACGGCACTGAAAAGCAAGTGATGCGTATCTACGAGAGTGAGCGAAACGGGAACGAGGACAACTATATCCGAGAAAAAACACGAAAGTATTTTAGATCGGGCGAAGGGTTTGCTTCATCTCTTGAAATAGCGAGGCTATACACACTCGGTGAGATATTACGGGAGAACGTGGAGTGATGAAACTATATAACATTTATTACGACCAAGAAAAGGGAGAGCCACCCATATATCAAGGCACTACAAATAACCTTGATAAATGGTTAGAAGAAAACAACAAATTGATTTTAGAAGATGGCAATACTTTTATGGAACCTGAAACTTTAGATGATTTTATAATTGAAGAAGCTAATGCTTATATTTTTGAGGAGGTGTCCAATGAGCACACGAAGTAATATCGTATACGATACGGGCGACTCGGTCAGGGCTATCTACTGTCACCACGATGGTTATTTAGATCATAACGGACGAATTTTGTTCGAGCATTATAACAGCGAGGATAAAGTTGAGGCGCTTATCGAATTAGGCGACTTTACCAGTTTAAAGCCTACCATCGAAGAAACTCGCAAGAAAGTGATGCGCTCGGTTAGTTTTGAATCAGACAGAGGTTTTCGCACACTCGACCATTATATGCACCAAGTCGACGGCTGTGATATCGAATATATCTACCTTTGGGATAAATATATGTGGTGGATCTCTCGGAGTATTGCACTTAATCTATGGGATCGTTCCAAATATGAGAAAGGCTACAAGGAATGGATCTTTTACCATTCTAAATTTGAGCCTCTCGCCCAAGAACTCGCCCAGTGGGACTTTGATAACCCTACAGACGAGCAAGGGCAGTATGTCTAGGCTCTTGTACTGCTTTATAATCGCCTTTATGGGGTTTATAATATAGGGGTACTTAAACAAAAATACTAGAAAGGGAGAAAGTTATGAAAATATACGAAATATACGCAAACGACGAGCTTTGGGACGAGACCAGTTGCCCGTTTGGGACTGAGGTATTGACTAGAGAGGCGGTAGACCCACTACCAATGTCTGAATTAGACAGTTTCGAGTTATGCGAACAACTGACTGCGGCTAATTTAGATTATATTGAATCGAATAACCATATGTGTGTAGAGATGCAATGGGAAGAGGAAGATTACAATTCATCATTTTATATAAGTGTGTTGACGTATGTTTACGACAAATATATTTATTATGTGAAAATGCACAGAGCTGATGGATGTGATGGATATGTAATGTCGAGAGAGCCACGATTTAACAAAAAGTATTTATAGAAAGGGAGAAAGTTATGATACAGTCAAAAGACACCGAATGGTCTAGACGACGCAAAGCCGAGACTAAACGAATCGGTGAAATAGTCAGCGACGCTATCCACAGTGACG
>VTLG01017315.1_pt1 | contig 56700 bp, 61 predicted proteins | sample 4694571 | NCBI WGS metagenome assembly VTLG01 (sample SAMN12604809, study PRJNA352737) | marine metagenome | biome: ENVO:00000447; feature: ENVO:00000209|ENVO:00000569|ENVO:01000036; material: ENVO:00002151; isolation source: viral sequences binned using virsorter ... | reverse complement strand
ATATAAGAAGAAACAACCTGTAACAAAGGATTACGTTAAGACCGTCGAAGAAATGATTCCTCTGGCAAAGATGATGTCTGAACAGATCGATGAAATGAGAACCTGGGCAAAGAGTCGTGCGCGTAGAGCAAGCTCAGGAGATTCTCAGGATGAAGTTATCGCTGTTCAAGAAGATTCAACTCGAACAATTGATGCAGGAGAGGAAAAAGACGATCCGTTTTAATAATTAAGGACGCCGGGAGTAGACCGGGTATAGAGTATCGTGATAGCCTCGACTCTTACTCTAAAGACACAGAGGCTTCAAAGGGGGATGTTGATTGTTAATGCCCCCTAACACAAGTAACAATCACGACTCCGTGGAAGCTGGACGCGATCACTTCAAGTCCTGTGATAAGCGAAGCGGAGTCATATCTTTTAACAACAGGAGGAAATATGGAATTCTATTCACCAGCACCATTACCTGAACCAGTTTTTAAATTACTCACAAGTGATGAGTACGACAAGCAAGGTGATTATTCAGTAACGCAATTACTTCAAGCACCAAGACAGAGCATCTTAAAAGAACGTCATCTCGATAAGACCTCTCAAAATGTCATGAATCGGATGTTCATGGTCAGGGGCAACATGATGCACTCTGCTTTTAGCAACGTCAAAACATCCGGCGCGATCATTGAAGAACGATTCATGATCAACGTCCTGAACAAACAGATCAGTATGAAGGCCGATTATGTATGGCCTTACATGGAACAAAACAACAAGAAACATTTTGAAATACTCGATGCCAAAGATCCTTCACATTATGTGGTTAATCCTGGTCCTGGACAACAGTGGTACAACAAAGATAGCTGGACAACCCGTGTTGACAAACATGAAGATTGGATAAAACAAATCAACTGCTATGCCTATGGTATGAGAATGCGTGGATTCAACGTAGATGCCGGTAAACTGGTACTTTTCTTAAGAGATTGGTCATATGTCGAAGAACAAAGAAGTCATGGTGGTAAGCCATATCCTCCTCATGAAATAGCAATAGTTCCCATACCTATGTGGTCAGATGCAGCAACTCTTAAGTTCCTGGAATCTCGCGTCAGGATCTTCGAAGAATGCAGACAACTTCGCGATGAAGAACTACCTGAATGCACTCGTAATGAACGTTGGGCTGATCTTGACAGATATGCAGTAGTGACAGGATCAGGCAGTGATGCACGCGCTTTACCAGGCGGAGCGAAATTCGAGACAGAAGGCGAGGCAATAATCTTTAACAATGAAAGGAACTCGAAGAAAGCAACAAAGAAAAAGGGACGAGTAACTTTTCGGCCTGCCGAATCGAAACGCTGTGAACGCGGATATTGTCCCATTTCTGGTTATTGCAATCAGTTCAAAGAAAAAATATCAAAAGATCCGTTTTAAACATTGACGGGATATATATGTATAATATTCTGGAACCAACCAGGGAGGATTTTCTATGGAAGTGAAGTTTAGGAGACTTCTTGAAGAACTTGTTGACTCAGGTCTCTGTAATGAATTCGAACAGAACGCATTCAAAGATATGGTAGATCGCGATGATCGCGGCAAAATTGACTCACTCACAGAGAAACAAGGAGCATGGATAGAAAGATCAGCAAAGAAATACTTCGAGGGCATAGAAGACGATAATCAAACTGCCAACGAACCCACCGAATATGACAACTGCAAACTTGTCTTTGAAAAGAACGGATGTCACATCTTAGTAGGCGAAGATCGAGTACGGGTTGAAATCTCAGTATCAAAAGCTGACGGGAAAGCCATCCTCAGATGGTTACACCCTGCTCTAAAACAACTCAACTTCTCAACAGGAGAAAATCATCAGGACAAAGTTCCTGAAGAAACTCCTGTGAAAGAAGATTATCTGGAGAAATACGAAAAGGTCGATGATTTACCTATAGATGATCCGGCCATGACGTTTCCTCCTGAACCAGAAAACGAAGAGGAAGAAGATCCATTCTAATGCCAGACAAGAAAACAGACATAGTTAAAAGAACCGGTGAAGAGCTTATTCCTGGACTGACGGTCAAGGATGTTCAAGAAAAGTATGCTCCAGGTGCGAATGAAAAGGAATTCGCACTCTTCATAGACCAAATCAAAGCCAACAACCTTGATCCCAGAAAGCGAGAAGTTTACTTCGTCAAGTATGGAAATCAGCCTGGTCAAATGATAACTGGATATCTCGTATATGTTTCTCGCGCAACAGCATCTGGACATCTCGACGGATGGGATGTAGCTGTCTCTGAAGGGAAAAATGGCAAACCCGAATCAGCAACCATTACGATTCACCGCAAGGACTGGAAACATCCTTTTACGTGGACTGTAGAGGCTACTGAGTTCAACAAAGGTCAGGCTACCTGGAATACGATGCCGAACTTTATGTTAAGAAAAGTTGCCATCGCGCAGGGATTCAGGATTGCATTCCCGCAAGAGATTGGTGGCTTGCCTTACACAACTGAAGAGATCGCAACAATCTCTGATGATAAGACGGCAGAGGCAGTCATGGCTACCACGCAAGCAATTGACGTGGAATCGGAAGATACGACAACTACAATCAAAGCAAAACCACCGAAGAAAAAGAATGTAGAAGTACAAGCTGAAGCCGTTGAACCTACACCCAAAACTCCACCTCCAGAAGAGAAACAATCGGAACAGACCGAAGCAGAAACAGCAGAAAAAGCTCCGATAGTTAAAACATCAAAGAGTAAGGGAGAGGTCTCAGAAATGATACGCAACAAGGTCTTCGCAGCCTTCAAGCAATTCGGCATAGAGAAAGAAAAGATTTTCGCTATTGCCAATCTGGTTGAAGAAAGCGACATGACCGAAACTCATCGTGAGTGGTTGCTTGAGCAGTATCACAAAATACGTCTCAAGAAGATCACAGTCGAAGACTTCGGAAACCTCAAGATAAATCAGTAACCTAAACAGGTTACATACTGTCGCTCCGTCACAAAGGATTAACCCTGGTCTCCTGCGTGGCGGAGCGATTTTCATTATGGACTTTGACCCTATAGAACTTGTATCGAAAGAAGCTGAACAAGCTGTCATAGGTTCAGTACTCTTAGATCATAAAAGAACTTTTCCGATGTTGAGAAACATGGGGATGACCGAACACTGGTTTTATTCAGAACAGAATTCTCAAGTGTTCGCAGCAATCATGTCGCTTTCTTCAGAAAACAAAGCTGTAGATATTACAACTGTACAAACTTTACTTACTCAACGTGGTGCAGACTTTTCTCATTCAGATATGGTATTGCAAAAATCCATCGACGGTACGACTTCATCTACTCACGCTCAGTATTATGGCGAAATACTCAAGGATTATTATCTCAAGAGACAACAGAAATTAGTCATGGAAGAACATATTGGCATGTTGAGAACCGATGACTCTCACCATGATATTATGTCATCCTTGAGAGACGCACTCGAACTGATAGAAATTCCAGAAGACGGTTATAATCTCGAAGAAGTTAAGATAAAGATCCTCAGATCACATCACCAGGCCAAAACTGAAGGAATGTTAAGCGTACCTTCAAGGTTCCCTTCATTCATGAGAAAGCTTCTTGGTTATCGTAAAGGTAAAATCTGTATGGTCGCAGCGAGGCCATCTATAGGGAAAACCACTTTAGCCCTTAACGAAGCAGAATATATGGGAAGCCAGAATTACCGCGTGGGAATTGTCTCTCTTGAAACGGAGATTGACGAAATCTACGAGACTCTTGCTGGCATAAACTGTGAAGTCGATCTGTTTGCTCTTAGGAATAACTCTCTTAACTTGGGAGAAGAGGAAAAGTTCAAGAAATCCCTGGATAAAGTCATGGCGTATCCCATCTACATTACTGACCGTAATATGGATATTGACCATCTTGTAAACTGGATTAACTACATGTGTTACCACAAGGAACTTGATGTAATCATTATAGACTATCTTCAGATTATTTCAGAAGGTCAACTCTCTAAAATGTCCGAAAGAGAACGTATAAACAGATGGTCGAAGAAGGTCTTCGAAGCGACACGACTAAACGGTGTAGCTACAATACTGCTTTCTCAACTTAACAGAAGCGCAGAGCCTCCTTCTACGCTCAAACCTGATGAGCGATGGAAATGGGTACCCAAGTTACATCACTTGAAAGAGTCAGGCAAAATAGAGGAAGATGCTTATCAAGCTCTCATTCTATATAATCATCCAACTGAATCTACTGAGAACGCTGTCGTCGTTCCTTTTGTAGTGGACGTTGCCAAACATAAGAGAGGACCAACCGGTAGAATCGATATGACATATTTCAAAGCACGACAACGATTCAAGGAACGCCATGCCTGAACATAATCAACCTCGAAATGAATCGAACCTTGCTCTGGACGTCTTAGAATCTGGAGCTGCTTACAAAGTAAGAGTACATGATATACTTAAATTAGGAATAGAAATCACTATGAAATTACTCGACAGTATTGATCGAGAAGATCTTAAAAACGATAAAAGCAAAAAGCATTTTGATGATCTAAAGAAAGTGATTAGGGATTATGACAACCAGCTTTAAAAGTTCAGTAATACGCGAGACTATCAAGAAATATCGTATCGGAATAACTTGTGCTTCGGTAGACGACACATCAAGCGGTAAACATATTCATGTTCAGTTAGGCAGAAAAGATATTGATGTTGACATAATCAGACTTAAATTCAAAGGCGATCATAAATGGGTTGAACTCGACGTAGCCGAACTACTCCGACGAGGAGTAATCAACAATAAATAATGGCTAAGAAACAACTAGAAGAACGCAGCTTAATTACTCTTCGTAAAGAAGGGGCAACCTGTGACGTATGTCAGAGATGGATTCCACTAGACGCACAGTGGAGGAAAAAGAAAAGGCGTGATCTTTTCAACATCTTTGACGTAGTTGCCGTTCGCCCTGACTTTACGGGAGTACTCGGCTTGCAAATAACGAGCTGGTCAAACGTATCAGCTCGTTTAAACAAGATAAAAACCTCACCTGAAGCCCTAGCCTGGTTGAATAGAGGAAATCAGATTGAAATCTGGGGCTGGAAACAAAAATCCAACAAACGTTGGGAAGCAAAAAGAAAGGAGGTTCATGTTTATGAGCTTCTCTGTGATCCGTTCTGATGGAAAATACTTTCCTATTGAAGCTAAAAATATCATGTCTCAAGATAAGATAGATTTCATAGAAAGCTTCAACGGGGAAAGCTGCATTTACGACCTTACAGCAAGACCTTCTGGAATGTTTGTCGGCCAAATTCTATGGGAACACGATGATGACTGTCTTTCAGGCATCAAGCTTACTCAAAAAGAAAACGCACCCAACTGTAACTGCTTCGCCAAATGTCACGGCATTGTACCCATCTTAAACTAACAGAAGGAGAAAAAACATATGAGCACTTCTGGAAGCACGCAAGACTGGCAAGAACGCAAAGAAGCAGAAGGTCTTTGTACTTGCTGCGGTAAAAAGCCCATCTGGATCAAACTCTTCTGTAAAGCCTGTCGAGAGAAGCTCAAAATAGCTAACAGAACAAGAAAGGGTTACAATGCTTGGAAACCTGGAGGTAAAGGAAGACCACCTACTTACATACTCTATTAAATTAAACCTTGGAGGAATGCTTTGAAGAATTCAAAAGAAGACGCTGTAAAGAACGATCCTGTCCTGGATACCACAATGAAAACGATATTAGCCCTTATGGAGATGCATAAGATCGGAGGATATCTGATATTAGTCTCTAAAAGTCACTCACGTTATTCTTTCCATATGCCCAAGTGGACGAAGGTACATATAGATGAAGCAAAGGATCAAATCAGAATGCTGTGTAAACGTGAAGACTTCACTTCTCAAGAGTCATGGGCTGATTCCATGGAAGACATGGTTCACTTCGTTCATCAGATGAGAGATCTATCCCGAACTTGCTTCAAGACCTTTGAAATGCTCGTGGCGAGGTTAGGAGAGTATCTTGAAGTCAATCACGGGGCAAATAAGGGACGTGTGGATGGACCGGAATCGAAGCCTGATGAGTAGGGGTTTGAAAATAAATTGGCAATATTCTTGGTTGCCATATGAACGGAACGTTTCAATGAGAGTTCTAAATATTCTCAATAATTTAAAAGTTGATATTGAAGACAAAGAAGCTGTTATTAAGCTTATACAAGATGGAACTCTCGCTCCTGGAAAATACAGAAATTATGGAGAACAAACACATAAATATCTTTGTCATCATCTTGGCTTATATCAAAAGGGTGGGGGATTTCTCCCTCACCCTCTTTTTATGGATTAACCAACAAATCTGCAAGACTTGGTAGTTCCGAAGGATCAGGAAGCCCCTGAGTCTCTCTAAATACCTCGTGAACCGCCTCTTTCAGTTCAGGCGTGAACTTACGGTTGACCTGCTTGAAGCGATTCTGCATGGATTTAAGAGCATCATCAAGGCCAGAATTGACACGCAGGATACGTTGAGCTGTCTTATCCATACCCTTGTAATCATCGGCATTTAATTGGTCAAAGAATTCACGGTATAAGTGAGACAGAACATGACGCCTTGCAGAGCTTAAGATCAGCTCGCTGTTATGACCGTTTCTTTCTGCTGCTTCTAAGATATCTATCCCCAGAGCAGCCAGATTGACAGGATTCTCTTTGCTGCCTTTCAAACTATGCCATGTATCTGAATCAGCATAAGTGCTGATCAACTCAGCGAGTTTCGTCTGAGCGGTGTAGTTTGACATGCCTCTACTGGCAGGCGCAAAGAATGTAGTCGGTCTCCCATCCATCACAGATAGAATGCTCATCGGTACGAATTTGCGTCCTAGATACGAAATTCGGCTGTCCATGAGACCCTTTTCACCCTGAAATAGACCCATCAAGGGCTGATCTTTGAATCCAAGCTCCCATTGAGCCGTATTATAGCCTGTGAGCTGTTCAAATACTGTTCTCGATGCTGCACTCGTCTTATTGGCAAACGTCGTCCACGGCCTTGTAGCCCATCCCTCGAAGACCTCGTTGGCCTGTTTGCCCCAACGCATATAGACTCGTCTTTTATGGGTCCGACCGCCCTCATAGCCAATAATGGGTACCCAGCCCAGCTTCTTCAGGACAGGGGTCACATCTATATGACCTCCTATACCCGTCTCAAATATCCCACGTTTGCCTGGTTCGTTCTGGAAGAGGAAAGGGACAGCCTCATCGTCATCATCGCCTGGGAGGGCTTTAGCGACACTGTAGAGGGCAAGCTGCACAGCCTGGGGAATACCAGTCATAACAATAGCGGCCATAGCAGGCCAGTACTTATTCATCTCGACGGATGTCTGTACCGGTCCCTGTTTTTCCCGGATGATATCTCTGATGAGAGGAATGTTTGAGGCTCCACTGACGTTGAAGGCTGAGATCGTCCAGTCAGGGGCGAACATCATAAGGTGTAACAATCTTTGACGCCTTGGAGTAGCCCAGATGTACTGATCCCAATTCTGTCCACCAAAGGCATCGTTCACAAGCTTTGAGATATCCTGGCGAAGCTCGAAGTCATCGTGATCAACTTCACGCTCCTTGTAATTTTCCTTCATCTCCTCGTATAGAATCTCAGCCGAATAGAACTTCACTCCTGGGAAAAACTCAGACCACATCCATCGGGTCATCCATTTGTTATAACCCTCCCAGGCTGTCGCCAACTGGGTCAACCCCGGTACTCCCCAGGACTTAACCGCCTGGAGGTCTTGAAAGATCTTGTTCTGCTGGAAATTGGGGTTTGTAGGATCTACACGCATCCCAGCTTCTCCCCACTTTCTTAAGAGATCAGGATCAGACAACGCACGCCGTCGAGCGTTCGTGATCTTTGTGGACATTCTATTGGGCATGAGCATCCCAGACTTCAGGGAAGCAAACCCACCAATGGCCACTAAAGACTCCCAGAGAGCAGCAGGATGGAAGCCGGATAATCCAAGACCGATATTCTTGGACCAGTTATTAAAGCGTTCAACACCTGCCAGGAGAGGATGCTCAGATGGACGCTCTTCGAGCATACGCAGGATATTCTCTTGTTCAGTACGGCCTGTAATGCCTCTAACTCCTGTGCGTGTCTTAACCATCCAGTGAGAAATAGATTTAAACCTACTCTGAAACTGTCCGTAACCCTGCCGGTCGAGCATACTGCCGTTCTCATTTATGATCTGATTGATAATGGCTTTGCCCTTTTTAGATCCAGAAGGTGTGTATAACCCCTGACCTTCCTGAAGTCTGAGCATGTTTACATAATCAAGCAGGTTCTCAGTTGCTCTTGTGATAAACCCGTCACTCATGGCGATCCTGGTTTCATACACATCGTTGACGACATCCTCGTTAAAGACAGGTATCCATAGGGGAGAGCCGTCTACATCCGGCATGATACTACCAAGTGATATCATCGTCCGCGTGACGGCTGCACCCCATACGTCAGTAAACCAATGTTCTGTGAGTTCATCAGCCCTAGTAGTCACAGGCTCAAGACCTCTAACCGTCGCAGCTTCGAGGTAATCCTTGAAAGATCGCTTCTCAATTCTACGTGTCTCTTCTCTGCGTGAGAAGGCGGAAATAGCCAGGGTCTTATCTTCAACTGTTAACGGTACAGATCTCTCAATAACAGTAAGTAGATTATCTTCTGTACTGTTACTGAAACTATAATCTCTTGCTTCTTCTTCAAACTGAGTAGCAAAAACTTCTTCACCTTTACTGTCTATGACAGCGAACTCTTTACCTGACCTCTTGTACAGATGAGGAATGTAATTTTTCGCAGGCCTACCAGTCTCGTCGAATTCCCAATGAGAGATCCAGTTAGGACCAGCGATGTCACGCATTTCTTGTTCGATACGCTCACGCTGACGCATGGCTTCATCTATAAGTTCCATAATTTGTGTAAAACGTCTGTCAGCTTCTTCTTGACCATAGCGTTCTATGAAACGATCTCTAACTTCTGAAGTAGGTCTTTTTTTAACGTCGTACTCACGAGAACGAGAAAGCTGGACGCCCTTTTGAGCCTGCTCGTTTACATACTCGTTTCGCAGGAACTCAGATGTTGAAGTAAACACAACCTCGTCACCATCAATGGCGAGGTAGTTAACAATCTTCTGCCCTCTTAAGTGAGGTATCTCGTGATCTTCAGGATATAAATTAATCCCTTCTACAATTTCATCAATGCCTTCTCTCTCGGCAGTTGCCCACTTCATCACATCATAAGCCAGTTCCTTGTCTTCTTGAGAGATCCTGTACTTTCTGATGCTTCGGTTGTGACGACGAACGGCCTTGCCAGCTTCTTTTTCTGAATTGAATCTACCGACTTCTTTGTAGCTTCCCTTCTTCGCTCCATCGACCATGGTGACGGAGTACTCGTCAAGGTCATAGACTCCGTATTCATCACCCTCTTTCTCGTATTTCCATCCAAGACCTGAACGAGCATCTATTCCCCCGGCTGCTGCAAGCTGCCTAGTCGCGTACTGGCGACCTATAATCGTCTCAGTACTCATGATATTTCTAATCTTCCACCAGGTATCATGAAGAATACCTGCCGGTGAATCGACAATCATGGGAATCGCTTTAGAGTACGCCTGGATTGGCCTCATGGAGAACGTACCCCAATAGTCCATGTACGGTCTCTCGTCCAATCCTCCGAGTACCCTCAAGTGTTCAGGTGTATTCTGCGAATGAAAGTCTTCACGGCCTTTTGTAAGAGAGAAGTTCTTATAGAAGTCATTCTTGCTGGCAGGCTCATCACGAGCACCACTTCCGATAGAGTAAACCCTTTTTGACGCACGAGACATGGCTGTGTACACAAGTTCACGCGATTCCTGGGTACGTGTAGCCCAAAGAGTATTAAGGTCAGCAGTAATCGTCATAACAGTATGAAAGGTTGAGCCTTGAGCTTTGTGAGTCGTGATAGCGTAGCCGTTATTAATTGCCTTCTTTGCTATACTCACTTCTTTTCCATCAAGATCTAAAATCTTCGGATCAAACCTGGACAAGAACATAGCTCTGAAATCAGCAACATCAAGGTTCGCTGCTCTAATGGCATCACGGTCGCCAGTCTTGGCAATCTCGGCAGCACTATTCTGTAAAAGATCTAACTGCTCTGTAAACGCTGTAACTGATCCAATATCATTTAAGACGATGTTAACTTCATAGAGACCCTGATCTTGAGACTGTTCTCTGGCTGCATCTATTTCCTCTTGAGATGCACCGTAAGAAATCATGTTGCGAGCATCCTCATCCGTGAATGCTTCAGAAATCTGCTCATCTACATTACGCATCTTAACTTGCTGGTATCTGATTCCTCTTTCTTCCTGAATCTTGCCAACTTCTTCAACCATGTAATCAGCAGAGTTCTCGACAACTCTCTTTTCACCAATACTATGATTGCCGTAGCCTGTGATCAGCTCGCCGGGTACGACGCCATCACCAGCTTCAGGGAAGAGCATGTTTCTAATACGTTCATTTAGGCTATCAATGACCTCGTTTCTGTAAGCAATGATCCTAAAGAAATTAATATCGTTCTTAAAGTTATCAGAACTGAATATCGTGAACGCCACATCGCGCATCCTCTGAACTTCAGTCCCTACTTTTATTCCTTCCGAGATCCTGCCGTCTGACGTGGTAGCAAAATCGTCTTCAGGAAAGTATCGCTGCTTTATTTCAGACTCAGGAATCTGTCTCATGCCAGTCAGGAACTTGATTAGAGGATTACCTGCCGTCTGTCGCACTAATTCTGTCAGCTCAAACTCAGGCAGTCCTGAAGTAAATACAAGCGACCTCTGGCTTCTGACGGGTCTGACCTGCATTGGATCTCCCATGAAAATAATCCGGGTACCACGATCAGCTGCGGCTCTTATCTGCTCAAATTGACGAGGTTGAATCATACTAGCCTCGTCTATGATTAAGATCTTCGTATCGCCTATTATGTCTCCTTCAGATCTAAAAACGCTACGCCTTGACCTCGCAAGAATCGTTTCATCAGGACGCTCTTGCAATATGCTGCTGATAGTAGAGACATGCTTTCCGATAATGCGCCGGAGTACTCTAGCGGCCTTGTGAGTTGGCGCAGCGTAACCAATACTGTCTGCTTCAGACGCATTAACTTCCTCCAGAGATCTTATGAATCTCAGAATAGAAGAAGTCTTCCCGGTACCGGCATAGCCTTTGAGAACAAACATGTGAGGACCAGTCTGACCGCGGACGCTTTCGAACCAGGACATGATCGCTCTCTGAGACTGCAACTGATTATCTGTAAGAACAATCTCGCCCTTATCACGAGTCTCAAGTCGAGAGATATCTACTTCTTTATCCAGGAAAGTAAGCTTGCTTTCCGGCGCATCTTCATCAGGAATCGATATCTCCGCCTCGCTGACAGATGTCGGGTTTTCAACGCTGGCATCGAGTTGCTTATCTTCTGAAGTATTGTAGAAAGCAATCACACCACCGCCCGCCTCTATCCACTTACGCAAGGATGATCCATGCTGTCCTATGAACCTCTTTAAAATAGGAGCGGTGAATCTATCGTCGATCATACCGTTTCTGTCGTAAGAAAACCCGGCAGCAAAACCCTCACCTTTAGAAGTGGTCGGCATTGTCGCCTGTCCAACACGAATTATCTTCTCGCCACCATCCTCCTCTTCTACAGAGAATCCACTGTCAGGATCTTCTTCTATTACCTGGGTAGCGAAACGATCGAGTTCTTCAGCATCAAGTTCGGTGGGTTCCTGTACAGGCTCTCCTGTAATCTCAGAACGAAACTTCATCAAGATCTTGCCAAGAAGATTCTCTCCTACAAGAATTCCACCAGATGCCCTGACCTGTCCCCATGTCGTATCTCCGTGAGTATTAACCTCAGAAAGAAACGCATCGCCAGTACCTATAAGTTGTTCTCTTAATCCTGGATCTTCAAACTTAAGCCTGACCAGATCAGTCATGATCTGAACTTTGACCTGCTCCCAATCAGGTCTTAAAGATACCCGTCGTCCCAAACGTTTTGCGAGACCAGGAGTATTCGCTTCACGAATAGCTATCTTCTCTTCTGGATCATTTGTCTTGGCAGCTTGAAAAGCGTGCTCAACAGTAGGATAAACCTCTCCCTCATATGGAAGCAAAGAAGGAGCGAAGTTAGAAAGAAATCTTAACTGGCCTGTGAATGCAACATCAGTAGAACCCATCAAAGGTTCGCGTGCTTCTTCAAGAGTTATGCCCGGTTCTTCCTCTGGGACTATCAAAGAAAAAGTCCTGGTATCACTATCAGCTTCGTCTCTCGTATTTTCTTCCTGCTCGTCTTCTGTGTTGCCATCGTCTTCAACGATACCTTCTTCAGTAAAGTTGCCATTCTCATCTATGACACGTCTAACACGCCTGGCAGTACGCTCACCAACAACAGGTCCACCTGTCCTTTGAACAACAGGAACTTTATCTGAGATAGCTTCGACATTAGCCGCATCTAGGATCGCATTCTGCTCTTCAGAAAGTGCGCCCCTGATAGAATCAGGAACCGGCATGTCCATTACGCTTGGCATCGGAACATAAGTCATCCTCCAGTTAGAGGTTCTGCTAGTCTTATCTGACATGAAGTTCCTGACAATCTCACGCTCTTCCTGGGTAAACACATCACCCTGCCAACGCTTCATAGTCTCATGAAAGATCTCGAAGTCTATCTTCGCACCCATATATGTAGATGACAGGAAGTTTCTGAAGTTGCCGCTCTTTGTAGAACTTGCAGCACCCCATTTCCTAACAGAGTGAGCAATCAGGCTTCTAAGAGTGTCTTCGGGTAATCTATTAGCGGCGTCTACAAGACTCCCAAAATGAGAAGAGTCTTCTCTTAAAGATCTAAAGGTATCATTAAGAGAGACATCAGTCGCAACGTAGTCACCTCCTGCAATCTGAGTAATTTCAAAGTCCAGGGCATTAAGAAACTCATTCTCTGGGAACTGCTTCTTAGCTTCTTCTATAGCGGCAATAGAATTAGACAGGATAGTTGGATCACCCTGAGAGATCGCATTCATCCAGGACATAGCGGTAGCGTTCTCGCGATGAAGAACATATATTTCACGACGCTTAAAATGCTTCATGTTCTCCAGGTCATACTGATCCTGAATATAACCATCGACCATAGGAGAGAACATAATATCCTTATTCCAGATCAGCTTTTGGGAACCCTGAGAGAGATAGTCAACCGACTTCAACCAGCGAACGAGTTTCTTATTTGTAAGAAAACCCGAAGTATCTATCGTATTCAGCTTATTGTTCATCACCTGTTCAGAGATACGATCTAATTCGTATCTCTTATACGCATCCTTTTCAGGGGCGTACTTCTGGTTAATGAACCCCTGAAGATTAAGCATCTCTTCAGCACCTTGACCTATTAAATCCATCAGGGCTTTGCCGCGACCAGGAAACTCTTTTTCCATGATACGTCTTACGTCAGGGTCTCTCCGCGTAGGATTATCCATAACCATTTCATCAGAAGGATCATCCACTTTCCTAGAAAGAATATGGAAACGCATCATCATCGGAGAACGCAGGAACTTAACGATACGCATCTTGTAATCCTTGCGAGCATCACGCGTCCTGTGCTGTGTACCACTCAGGAACAAAAGCACCATCAAAGGAGCCGTATGCTTACTGACTCCCATATAGTAAGCCCTTGGATTCTTGATATCATCCACCATGAGCTGAGTCATCCAATCCATGTACTCATGATCAAAGGCAAGCTGCTGCTCAAGATCGAATCCCTTGAGATCTTCTTTAGTACGGGAAACCTTAATACCAAGTTTTTTATCAAGAACTTTAGGCAAGCCCTTGAATGTCAGGCCATATACATTCATTGCTCTGGTAACACCGGCAGAAGCAGCAAAGATTCCAAGAGCTTCCTTGGCTGCCGTGGTGACTCTTATAACAGTCTCCTGCCCGCTGACGCCCGAATGAATATAAGTGGTTGGAAGATAATCTAATCTCTCAGTGCTAACCTTATTCTTCTCTAACTGATTGATTACGTTTCTTCCAATATTTTCTATAGAGGAAATCTCGGATTTACTTTTACCGTCACTAACAGCCTTCTCGATCTTAGCCTTTAGAGACTTCTCTTCCTTTTGAATATCCTTATCTATTTTTTCGTTGGCTTCTATGCGTACATTGGCAATGCCTTCCAGGAACTCTCTCTCGACTTCTTTCTGCTCTTCAATAAAGGTATCGAGTTCCTCATCCTTGAAGAAATCTATAGTATTAAAAAACGCTTCCTCTGTTTCAGGCCGGTACTTAGCATGGGCTTTAAACATAAGAAGCATGATTCTATTTCTTAGTCCGAGTGTTGTATCTCCAACATCAATGACTCCATGCTCATTAGGCATGAGCATATTGATATGATGAACATCACCATCCTGATCCTCACCAGTTCTTTCGGAAGCAGGCGGGGCGATAACACTGCCCGATACTTTACCCTTTCCAAGACGAGCATCAGCCGTGATAGGAAGCCCAAAGTACAACGCTGAAAAGGGAATACGAGAAGCAATGCCAATATTTCCCGACATTCTGTACCGTCCATCTGAATCTTTGATAATAAGATTAAGATTTACACGCTTAAGAGGACGACCATCTTCACCTGTTTCAAACATCCATGCGTACCGACCATTGGTGCTCTGCTTGATGCGATCATGCGTATCATCAAATCCACTGAGAAGATAATCCTCCAGCTCTTGTACGGTATTCCATTGCTGAGAATCTTCTGTATAAAAAACACCGGGTATATTTGCAGCGAGAGACCCAGGAGAAAAATGATCACCCTCTGGCCGAAAGTCTTTTATATTAGATTTGCCGGGAGGAACCGCTGTAGTCACAATACGAGGAAGTTTAATACCTGCATTCGAGTAAAGAGATCTGACCATGAGGCGCTCAACAACGTCGCGCTGAAGACCAAAGGCCATAGTGTCAAAGTTATGCCCATCCCTCAGTCTCTTCTGAAGATTCCCGTACCTGAAAGAATTATCTTCAGCCGAATCTTCATACGGAATAAAATCTTCGGGTGTCATATAACGCAAAACACGATTAATGCCTTTAATAAAAAGTAGATTCTCATAATTGGCGATCGCATCACGTTCCCGATCTGGAAGGAAGAGATATGCGCTATCTGTCTGCCTCAGCTTATCCTTGGCTGATAATTTATTATCTATCTTCTGAGGATTGCCTGTAAAAATCAGAAGGTCTCCCTTTTCCGAATCATGCTCGATAACTTTTGGAAGTATATCGCCTATCTCTTCAGGAGTTAAAAAGATCAGCTCACCGTTCTTGTCGAAGACCGGCTTCTTGTTTTCACCTTCACCTTCTGTCTTGAAGATATCTATGTACTGAACCTGAGTGTCTTTGTTCTGACCACCCCTAAGCTTCATGGATGATTCAGCCTCAAACATGACGCCGTAATGCTCCATAAGAGCCCGGATCTTTCCAAACCGGTGATCATTACCAAGCTCATCTATATTAAAGGCCATCGGCTTGGACGTGATCAGCTCTTCACCCTTCAGTCCATTTTCAGTAGTCCTGACAGACTTCCTGTTGTGAGCTGTAAAGAAGATCTTAGCCATAGTAGTTTCGCCCGGAGGGAAGAAGCTCGGATGCTGTTGTTCAAGCAAAGTAGCAAAGGTGTCGGCATTCATGAACAAAGCACCATCAGTCAGGCCGTAATCTCTAAAGACTATCCTTTTAAACTTACCCTCTATCTTGATACCGGGAGTACCAATCTGAGAGGTACGTTTAATCATATCGTCCATGTTCTCAAACGTGTCATGAGATCCATATAGCCTGCGAACCCACCTAAACTGATTTATCGCATCGTTCTTGGAGGCAAGGGTCATCTTTTTAGAACGAAGATATCCCGGAGGAATCATCATGTCTTTATTCTCGGTAGCCTCGTAGTGACGCTCGTACTGATCGTACATGGAGATCTTTGTAGTAGGATCAATTGCATTGAGAGATTTCTCTGTCCATAGAGGAGCAAGCTCCCATAAGAATAGATTCTTTTCTCCCTGGCGACCGATTACGAACTTGTAGAACTTATCTTTCTCACGAAGAGCCTTCTGGTATTCGTAACTCCTGATAGCTGAATACACCTGTGGAGGTAATCTTTGTGAACTCTTGGCTCCAGTAGGTATCCAGCCTACATCAATTATTAATCGTTCACTCTTTGCTCCTTCTATGGCTCCCCAGGTACCCTCACCATATGTATCACGGGCAAATGTATTGAGCTTATCGACGATCCATGAAGTACCAAGCACAGCATTTCTACGCTTTTTTTCCACATCAAGATAAGAGTATTCAGTACCGTTGTACCAAGCATTAGGAAGCAGCTTCTTTTGTCTAAAGTTCCAGTACATAGGGGATTTATTTGCCCGGAACGAAGACAGCATCTCCTTCCCCTTATCGTTTACTCTAGCTTCATCATTCAGCTCCCCGTTCCTAAAGACGTACTGCCAGACTCCCAGCGGAGCACGAGTCAGGTTCTTCCAAATAGTCATTGCCTTATTAACGCGATCACGAAAATTTGGATTGGGATTGGCTACGAAATGCTCATTCCATATATCCATTAAGATTTTGGCTTTAGCCGGATCATTATGAACAGGCTTGTTGTTCATCAACCCATCAAGGAATCTCGGTCCAACCTCAAGACCAAAGCCACCTGCTTGAGCAGCAATAGCATCTATAACGGCAGTAATACCCTTTGCTAGACCCATCCATTCATCTACAGTATTTTCAGATCCGTAATAAACCTTCCCTTTATCTACTGAATCCCTTTTCTCTTCATCTGCATGATCATCAATAGTTCGAGATTGGTTCTCTGCCAGGTCACCTTCATGACCAGGAACATCGGTTGTCTGAAACTTTTCATCGCTCGGTTCGGCTTCATCACCGGCATAGTTCTGAATAAACTTCTGAACATCTTCAGGATTCTCAAAATCATTGGGGTCATACTCGACATCGCGAGTGTCCTGCTGAAGAGAAAAGGTCGGATCATCAGTAAGCCTATCCATCATCCTCTTGATCTCACCGGTCTTTAGAGAATCTCTAGCTCTTTGAGCCAGATCTTTATCTTCGGCTGAGGCTTCGGGGGGAGGAGCAGGAGTAGTCTCTGCAACGGGAGTTGGTGCGGCTGGAGTAGGAGACACAGTAGGCTTGGGAATATCAGGTTCATCAATCTCTGGAGCCTGTGGAGGGGCGGCAGGCGTCACTTCAGGCGGAACAGGTTCAGCCAGTGGTTCCTCTTCGCCTTTAATTACAACGGGAATGTCCTGACCGGGTAATATCTGCTGCAATTTTCTTTTCTGAATATCATCACGGATTCGTTCGGCCTTAACCTTCTCGACAGTAGTCGGTCCTTTACGTTTCTTCCTGCCACGCGTACCCTTCTCGACAACACCTATTTTAGGATCTATCTGTTCAGCCCGTTCTATAGCGATCAATGCGGGTCCATGATTGTTTATCTTGATGACTCCCGCTTCAAGATCTTTGAAGTATTGAACCACATAGGGCAAGATAGCCGGACCATGCGCGTCTATGAGAGCCTCCGTGAACTCGATCTCGTCTACTTCAGGATCGTCCCTGAACCTGTCATGAATAAACTTCCAAGTAGCCAGAGTTCCGTCATCACGATCGGGGTTCTCCGGTTGACCATACCTGTCAGGATCGAAGGCATGAGGACCGAGTGAGAACGTATTGTCAAAGTCCTCATCGTTCTGCTGTTTATCCTGAGCGTACTGCTGACCGGCTCCGGCTATATCATCAGGAGTGTTCTTCTGAGTGTATCCCAGATGAACAAACTCCTGAGTATTGTCGTAATTGGAACCACCACCAGAAATCGTATCCAGAATGGCCGGATCGAATCCCTGTCTAATCGCCAGGTCTTTTATCCAACCACTCAGAACAGGAGAAGACAGGTTGCCTTCTTTGGAAAGACTGACGCCTGACTCAAGAACGAAGAACGCAAGATCGCGTGGTCCCGTCTCTTGACCAAATAACAACACTTTAAGAGTCTTGCTCAAAAGTTCAATATCACTGAACTTCGGAGCAGTAGGATGATCTTTGATCGCGTTCCTGATCAGCTTTAAAAGAGCTTCAGCCGTGTCATCAGCTTGGAACTTGCCCGCATTGAACTTGAGGATACTCTCAATCGTATCCTCTGCTATGTCAGTAAATTCAGCAGTAGGTGTCAGATAAATTCTCTTGGCAGAAGAATCCCAATGAGCACCAATGTTAACAGTGACACGTTCTCCAGGCTTTCCTTCGATAGCCTGGTTAATCGTCACGAACTCTTCAGGAGTACCGGTCATGAGCATCGAAGGCGTGACGACATACTCAATCTTCTCGTTGGTCTGCTTCGCCAGCGTGTTAATACGAGAAGCTCTACGCTTAACTTCAGCCAGGGAGGTCTTGGTTGATCTGATTCTAAGAACGAATCTGTCACGGAAAACATGATCACCTGATACATCTTCGACGCCCAGCATCTTTGCCCAGAAGTGAAGGTTCTTGTCGTTAATGTCATCTACAGGAATCGGATCATCGCGACTGACAACTCTGAAATGATCTGCACTGAACTGATTCTCTAGCCACTGTCCTTCTTTCTCTTCCTGACTCTTCATGTCAGAAATAGAAATCTCATTAACCAGGAACGAATACTTTTCTTTTAACTCATTCAGAGCATCTTTAGGCAGGACACCTTTCCCGACAAGTAACCAGGGAGCTGAAGCTTCGCCAAGACCTCTTGGAATATAACCAGTGAGCGTACCTTCTTCTGTGAACTGATCAGGTACAAGATCCTGTACATTTGCCGCCTCTCTCAAAGAAGATATATCGGCAACATCAACCGCACGAGTACCGGACATGTACTCGATCAGATTATCAACCATCTCGTTGCTGACCTCGCCAGGAAGAGTGTTTCGAGCACCAGCCTCAAGCGCACGAGCATTAAAGAGAACCCTCTCATCGGATATAGACGGATACGCCTTCTGGATAATCTTTCTCTCGACGTTATCCAGCCACATGAATCGTGCGAAGCGATCCATCAAGTTGCCTTTGTTCTCTCTTAGCTGCTCTGACTTCTGGAAGTACTCGATGGTCTTTCTGACTTGATTACGAAAGTTTCCGATCTTGCTCTTGTCTCTGAAAAGTTCACCTTTCTTTCCAGCATTGATATACTCTTCGCCTGCGGCTGTTGTCTCTCGAATACGATCCCCATACAGACGAGTCATAACCACGTCTGAGGAATACGCACCGATAGAAATGGGATTGAGCATAAAGCCCAACGCCATTGCAGCTACATCGTCCAGATCAGGCAAGCCCAAGGGGGATAGACCTGTGACCTGACGAAGTGTACCGCCAACAGCCTCTTCGAAAAGTTCGCCAAATACAGAAGAGACTCCAAACTTCAACAATATTCCAGGATTGTCTGCATCCCCCAAGAAATGCTTCGCCACAATCTTGCGTGCAGCAGGAATATTTATTCCCCGTGCGACTAATCCTTTTTCCGCCTTGTCAAAGATCTTGGCAATGTAAGCTCCGGCAACATAATCCTTGGCTTCCTTTCCAGCGAGACCTCTGAGCAAGAAGAGATTCTCGCCAGTCGTCTCTGAGAAGTTTTCTATGTAAACATCACCGAAGCCCTTAATAAGAGCCTTTGTAATACCGTCAGCCTCTTCAACCAGAACGCGCTTTAAGTTTCCCTGCTGATCATGGGTAAGAGCATACTGAGGCGTCATGGCATGAATGGTCTGGTCTGCCACTCGATGAGGCTGAAGGATCGTCCTGGGGACAGAAGACATAAGAGTCGACCCAAGATGCTTTCCCGCGGACTTGAACATGGTCTTGCGAAGAACGTTCAGCTCTTCTGCGGTCTTTCCAGCTATTCGACCTTCGCGTATGGCTCTGTATCCACCGGCCAATGCTCCGCCGGTATCGTCTGCTAGAGCTGAAGCGATCTTAAATCCTGCTGAATTCTTTGCGACATTAGGAAACAGCCTAGCTGCTGAACGCGCACCAATTTCTTCAATCCTGCCCAATACCTTCTTTTTTGTTAATTCCTGAACGGCCTTCTTGGTACCTGCCGCACCTGCACCTTTGACAACAGCAGTCGCACCACCCTTTATAATCGCTCCTCCACTCGCAAACTCCAGAGCATAAGGAACTATGTTCAGAGCCATGTTAGCTACTTTATAGCCAAAGGAGGATTCTCTCTGGCGATCGGCCAGGTACCTGTTGAGAAACCGATCTTCTTCAGGAGTAATTGTTCCGGCTTGAGCAGCATTGGCAGCTCTGAAAACACGACCTTCTTCGACAAGGCTTATCGCGTTGATATAAGGAAGGATCTTGTAAGGACGTTCAGCAACCTCTTGAAAGGCAGTTCCGAAAGTCTTCCTGTCGAGAACCGCAAAGAGAGAAACGTCTATGGGAGGCTCTTCAAACGGATCACTGTATACAGAATAATCTGTAATTCCTATCTGCCTCTTAAAATCGTCTGTTAGAGTAGGAGACATCTAGGTTTATGGAGTAGCTATGACATTACCGCTATGATCTAAGTAATTTCCTGTTGAAGGATCTCTGGGAGGGAGAAAATTCTGTTCTATTCCCCGATTCAAAAGGTCTGCTATAAGTCTTTGATCATCCTTCCTAAAAGCCTCTTTCAACGTGTCTGACCAAGACTTTTGGTTTTGCCCGCGATAAATAGCCTGATTTCTCAGTGCTTGGACGGCAAGAGGATCGCTTTCCCCTTGCTGGCGGGACCGTTTTTTGTAATCCGTTTGCTCTAAAGGATCTCCTCCAAGAATTTTTTTTGCGCTCGCTATCTGATTCTCAAGATCTTTCCTTGTCTTTTCGCGACCCTCGAATAATTTAAGATAACGAACAGGATCATGCTTGAGTTTTCTTTCGATACCAAGAAATTCATAAGAATCCTTGGTTCCATCCACGATGAGTTCTCTGTTTTTATTTAAAATCTTTGTCAAATTCTCGTCTTCTGTTGCGGTCAGTAAAAGCTTGTCTATCTCATCAAGATAACTTTCCGCAGCAACAAACGTCTGGGCATGTTGGACCTCTGGTTCTAAATCTAAAACACTCTTAATATCAGCAGGAACCCTTCTGGCTGAATAGATAAGATGAGCAGGAGCTCTAGCCAAGCGGAATATGTCTCGAAAGGCTTCGCGAGTAGCCAGTCTTGTAACACCTGTCTTTTTTTCAAGAGCACGTTTTCTAACAGCGTCATCAATATCAGTCCCTATAAAAGAACGGGTGAAAGCTTTAGCTATAGAACTCCCTTCCGGAGTAATAGCATCATGATAATCTGTTAAAAACTTATGAATATTAGTCGCTTCCCGATAACTCATTGAATGACCGTACTTTTCCTTACGCTCTTCAGGACTCAAGCCATCGTGAATAACTCTATTTTTTCGAGCAGTATTGCTATCAATGCCTTTAGTGTTCTCTGTAGGAAGGACAAGGTTGAGCGGACCCAAAAATTCCTCGAGAGAAATAATCATACTATCAAGATTAAGCTTTATGGGATCAACCGACATCTCCCCTTGAGCTTCACCTACTAACAGCTTATGCAATTTTTCTTTGTTATCTCGAAGTTGTCCTGCTATCTTCTGAAGAGCTGGATCATTAATAGTATTATTTATAAAATCATTCTGCTGCTCTCGGAAACTAAGACGATCCTTTTTAGTACGACCCGGGCTACCCTTTCTCGCATCGTTAAGGTTTTTAAGATCGTCCTCTACCAGGTATGCATCAAAGGGATTACCAAACTCCTCAGCCTTCAACAGTTCTCCCCTGGCTTCGTGAGTAGCCAGGTTATAAAATCTTTTCCCACCGGGATCATTTATAGGAGTAAAACCTTGAGGGATAAGTCTATCTGCAATTTCCCACGTCCGTTTTTCAGAACTCATTCCAGGACGGCCAAGACTCCTATTGTATGCGTCAATTGTCTCTACGTCATGATAAGCCTTCTTGATTACCGAAAAAGTACTCTGCCCAGTAACATCTCCATTACTAAGACGCCAATTTTTTGCCATGTTGTAGACATCAGAAACACCTCCGTATTCCTGAATCATGGTAAAGTCTACTAAGTCCCAAATCCTCTTGTCTCTTTTGACAGTTTCTTCACCTGGTAAAGCAGGATAAATATGGGTAAGTTCTGTAAACATTCTTTGGCGACTTGCTTTTCTTGAATTAATATCTGTTTTTGCAAGACGGTTAATATCAGTCTCGTCACGAGTCATCATTGAACCGTTTTCTCTTAAGTCACGATTAAACATGACCGCTACTTCAGATTTTGCCCATCTGTTTTCTGTATTAACGCCGGTATAATCCCTGAAGAACGACTCTGCAAGATCGTCATCTACATGACCACGACGCATTACCTCCATCATTGTCGTAACAATCTCTTTGTCATCCTTGTTTTTTTTACCGATAAATGATCCTGGGTTATCAGGGTCGGGGAGTCTGATCAAGACAGGTGCGGTATTCAGTTTGTTCCTAAGCTTGTTATATGCATCCTCAACTCCAGGATTTCTTTCCATCACCTGATTTCTTAAAAGATTATTTCGATCAGATATTCCGGTACCATGAATCGACTTATCAAGCTTATCTAGCCATATCCATGCTGCTCCTAAGTCTCCACCAGTCATGGCCTGGTTCGATGCTTTAGCCATAACGGTAACCTGTTCTCGCATGATGCGAGAAGAATGCTCAATAACCTCCTCGTCAATACGGGCATTAACCAAGTTTCGTTTTGCCTGTTCCTGAACAAGACCCTGTCGTTGAATATCCGACAGCTTCATCATATAGTTCAAATCCCGTTCTTCCCTACCCTCTCGAAGCTTAAACATATCCGTAAGAGTCTTAAACGCAGGTCCTAAATCGGCTGGAGGTGGTAATTGAGCCATCAGGTTCTCCCTTCAAGATAATCAAGAATGGAAACATTAGTAGTTTCAAGAAATCCTGGCTCATCATCTACACCGATGAGTGTATCAAGATTTCCTTGTAACCCTCTTATCCTTTTGCGAGAGTTGGCTATCAGAAGCTCGTTCGTAAGCTTCATCGTCGTCTGTTGGTTGTTTGAGATAAGTTCAAGACCAGCAAGTCCGACTTTGGTCTCTTCTATGTGAAGACCCTGTGCAGCTAGCAAGAACTGTTCATTCCATTGACGTTGCTCTTCTCTGATCTGCGTAGAGGTCTGAGCATTCTGTATGCCCTGTTGCTGGATCTCAATAGAAGTGAGTCCAAGATCACGAGTAGTAAGATTTCTGGATGCCTGCCCCTGTCCTATTCCTGAGCTTATACTCTGTTCTGCCGATATGCGCTGGACTTCATTTTGAACATCAGTCGGAATGCTTCCTGAAAGCTGTTCTTGAATGACTTCTTCAGTTTGTTGTTGAAGAAGATCTCCAGGGCTATTTGCAAGACTTCCTGGAGCTGTAAGGCTCATCCCATCCTGGCTGACGCCATCAGGAAGAAACTCCCTGACAAGCTCATCGCTTATAATTTGTGCATTCGAAACGTGTTTAGGCATCAGATCTCCTTGTAAATAAATTAAACGCTTGACTGGTATCGCCAGCTTCACCGCCTTCCGCATCGGCTTGGGCTTGTATCTGTTCAAGAGCACGTTCGTGAGCTGCTGCGCTCTCTTGTCTCCTAAACTCGCGATCCTTCTCGTTCTCTTTCTCCTGGGCAGCAGTCTGCCTCTCTGTCGTAAGAATTCCTAACCCGAACTGTAATGCGAAAATTTTCAGAAGAGGATCATGGTACCATTTATCGTTTTCCAGTTTATCGTTGGCTATCTTAAGGCGTCTAGTTGATTGTTTTTCGAAGTCAGAAACATACCTTTCCCCCGAAGGTTGACCAGTGATCGTTCTCCCTGAGATAATGTCTTCTATGTCTGTGGATGGAAGTCCACGACCAAAGATATCTGACGGGTCCCACCAGTTGGTTGCCGTTGAGCCAAAATCCGGTGCAGGACTAGAAAGCGTCGAACTAAAAGCTGGTGAATACATTTGGCTCTGCGGCTGATATGATGCCCCATATGCGTTAACTGCAAGGGAAGGATGGTCAAAGTACCAATCATTCGGGTCATAGACACCAGAATATTCATTTGTGGTGGAGCTTGAATAATCAAATTCATGATATGGGTTTGGGCTTGGGTCTGAGAATGCATATGGGTTTGAGAATGTATATGGGTCTGAGAAATTCATGGTAGTCCCAGAATCAAAGGCATAATCTGGAGTTGGGGGTAAAAAAGTACCATCCAGACGAATTGGGTCACCGTTAGCCATTAGAGTACTCCTGTATTTTGTTTACGCTTCCTGGAATAATGTTTAATAGCCTTAGAAGCCACAAAAGCACCAGGAGATAGAGCAAATAATCCCACATTAGCAGCAGCACCAGTCCAATCTGTTGTAGGAGAACCCCAGTCATAAGAAGGATCAGAATCTTCACTATAGCCTTGGGGCAACCTGTCACCTATGGAGGACAAACCGGCAAAAGGATTCCGTGGATTTTTAGCTTGTCCGTATATGCCCTTAAGATAATCTCCAATAGATTGATTCTCTGTTCTTTCTGGAGGACCGCCTTGAGCTTTCTGTATTCCTCCAGAAATAGCAGTAGCGGCAAGACTCCTCGTTAGCATTTCTGTATCCTGATAATAAGCATAGTTTGCTCCTGATCTAATAAGACCCTCCTTGAAGGTATTTCCCTGTGATGCCCAATCACTTCCAAGACTCACTGCTGATCTTACTGCGAAGTCTTCCCAATCTCCGCCCTGTATTGCCGTACCCGCAGCATCAACAGAAATACTTCCGGCCTGACCGTAACCAGCCCCAGCATAAGAAGAGGCAAGCGTGATGCCTATATCAACACCAGCATCAGCCCAATCGATATCAGCTCCAGCCAAATCATAGCTACTATATCTGGCAGCTTTAAGAGCCGCAGGAGCAGCCAAAGACAGTCCACCAGTAACAGGAGCAAAGGCAACGGCTGCTACGCCAACAGAAATATCTACAGCAAGATCTGTATATTCGCGAATTTCACTTGCCTTCAAGCCTGTAATATCTCCCAGGGCTTCGTCTCCTCTTTGCACGAAATCCTGACCAGCCAAAAAACGATTTGATATTCCAGTAGGATCTGAAAGATAAATAAGCTCTTTCGGAAAAGCCTTTTGAAATGTCTCCTCTGCTGATGATCCGAATACAGACCCTATGAATCCCTCGCTCTTCGGTTCATGAAAGAGATGCGTTCTGCCATCTTCTGCCCTGTTAACGCGCATTCTATCTGGAAGAACAGGAAACCTATCGACCCAATCACCGGCCAGATCTGCACTCTGACCTGAATGAATCCAGAGGGGTATATCAGGATGGAAGGTCTTAAATAGCGTCCCAATATTTTTCCCAGTAGAGCCATCCTTGTTGATTTTATGAATCCTCACCACGTTTCCCGTCTCAATACGGATCTCTTCCTCGCCCTCCTCATTAAGGAACTTATTCTCCGAAATCCCCCCACTGAATGAATATAGCAACTGTCCAGGACGGCCATACTTCATCCAGTTAGTTATCTCTGAATCGGTAATTGGCCTGCCAATACCGGAACGATTGTATTCGTCACGGATCATGCTCTCTGTATAGCCAAAATGACCAACAGGCTCCGAGAGATCCGTCTCTTTCTCCTTATTGACCAAGGCCATTTAATTAATCTCCGGCATATCACCAAAGGAGGTTGACATCTGAACATCAAACTCGTTCGTTTCTGGATGAGCGTTCTTCAATTGCTTGTCGAGCATACGCATCGCATCACCCTGCTTGGCCAAAGCATCAGCCGTATCACCCATATTGCGAGCGTGCAAACTCTGACACATGATTCGCAAGGCCGGTAGACTCTGAATGATCGGTATATCTGTGTCTACGATAAGAGGTGCGTATCTTAATTTGACCAGGCATGTAAGAGAGTCAGCCGTAGTTACGCCAAATCTACCTGTAAGCTTGTAACGCCTGAATCCCGGCTGGGTCTCGTGTGGATGATACTTTCCAAGAGTCCACATCGCATGGTCGCTCGACTGATAAGCATACAGGCTTATGTATCCATCAGTGACAGGCTTGATCACCTGATCGATTTCGATAAACTGAAAAGTACTTTGTTTTATAGAATCTGGATTAGTATGCCCCTCTATTTCGTGATCCCAGGGAACTATATCAATCTCTTCTCCGCTTCCTGAAGGATTAACTATCCTGTGATGATCGTCTCGACCTTTGACACGGATCTTCTTGCCTTCATCAGACCTGCTGCTTGAAAAGGCAACCAGATTTCTCTGAACAGTTCCTACAGGAAACATCGTAGCCCAATTATCACCGAGATCTATAAGATCAACCCACTCGTGATCGTTCGCGCTCATGAACGGACCAGGACCAGCATCGAGCATTTCGTAACCCATCGACCAGATCCGTGAAGGCTGAAAGTGACTGTCGTCTGCATGATAAGCTTTTAAGATCGTTTCGCAATAAGACGGCAGAGAGATACTGTCGTTGTTGATCTGGAAACGCATCTTCTGAACAAGATGTTTCCAGTCACCTTCGTTCACAAGGATCTGAATGACCTCATTGATCGCCTGTAATACAAACGGATCAGCCGGATCGCGACCGTCTGCAACATACTTGGCGCAGAAATTCTTTGCATCTAAAGCAGTAAAAACCATTAGCTCACCACATAGTCGTAATGATCCACTTCGACCTGAGTCGAAGTAGGTATAAGTTTTACAGTCTCAGTCTCAGTAATAGCAGGCTCGAACTCATGCTGTTGAATTTCAGATACGAACCGCATTCTTCCTATAGATAAATGACCAGTCCATTCTATGAGAAACTGAAACATGAACCCTGTATCCAAAATCGTTTTCTCCACAGCATCAGCAGGCGGAGGCTCAACCGGTGAAAGCCTAATAACCTTTCTCTTCTGATTCGCTCCGGTCGCATCAGCCTTTAGAGAAGCAGAAGTCATCTTTGCCCAATACGGATAACCATCCGGTCTGTAAAACGCCGTGAGTGTACAATCTCCTTGAATATCACCCAAATAAAATTCAGCGTATCTGAACTTCTTTCTCGAATAGGGATCACCGAAAGGCTTGTATCCGGTCTCAACTCGGGACTTTATCCCTATAGATGAAGACTCATCTCGATACTCATCCTCGTTGAATTCGAGGATTCTTATTCCTCCATCGCTGTCTCTCACGAAAGTAAGGATACAATCCTCTATATCGCACTCAACCAGGAGAACCTGGTAGAAGTCATACCCGGTCCATACACCGTCGTATATCGGCTTTGTAGACGTATCTATGGCTGAAACAGCAGCTACATCGAACGAGACGAGAGACTTGAATGTGTTATTCAATCCTGGATTTGCCGTGAAGAAGAACCGGTTGTCATCTTTTGCGCCGGACACAAACCTCAGAGAACTCTTCGTATCAAGTCGCATAATATCACGAGCTTCAGACGATAGCGGATCGTTCGCCAGGGTCATCCCTGTGAACTTCGTTTGAGATGCACTAAGCGATCTCCAGCCGTCCAAAGCCCTGTAGATAATATCAGAGTTGGATTTGATCCAGGATCTATGAGAACGTGTCCCTGTACCTGAAAACATGACTACTCCGAAGTCGATGTCTTTCCATTGATCTCTAGGAGCATTGACCTGGAAACTAGAGAATCCTCTCTCAGCTCCAATAATAAGTGCTCCCTGACCGACGCCATCAAGAACGTTTCTCTGAAAGCCCATACCCGTGATGTACCCTAATTCTTCTGGAAGTATATTTCTTCCTCCACTATCCAGATAATTTGAAGAAGTAAACTCAAGCACATCCGTCTTGTCATAGGCTTTTATAATATCACCGGCCACGAATCCATTCAGGCCGATATTATCTGTCCACACTGCCTCGTTGTAAATATATGGGACTGCCACAAATAACCTGCCGTGACCATACGCCATCGGTCCACCTTTAGGTGTTGCATTCTCCGGGTCGCTGGTTCTTAAGGCTGTTTGGTTAAACACAGCAGTCCCGTCAAGAATAACTGGCCACGTTGCCGCAGCCCAAGTAGAAGGATAAAAGTCGTCTTGGACGATGCAATACTTGTCTGCCTGAACAAAATAAAACGTGTCCGACGTGGCGGTTAGCAACAACCCATGATCAGTGACTCCCAGGTTCGCCAGATCAAGAGCGTATACATGGCCATCAACGCCGAACACGATCTGTTTCAGATCTTCCCATTCATAATAGAATGCACCCTGAAACTTTCCTGTGATGTTCAGGTCTTTTAAAAGCTTAAAGCCAGCACGGGTCTTTACGACCCCATCACGATTAGTCGTGTTGGAAGCCATCCAGTACTGAGACTCGTTTAACAAAAAAGGATTCACGCTCTGATTCATTCCGTTAAGAAAGGTAATAATTGTCTCTTGAGCTATCTCGTTAGGAGCCATTGGTAACCCTGTCTATTAATCCTCCAACCGCAGCTCCGAGAGAAACGCCCAAAAAGATCGGACCCTTCCGAAATCGTCCTCCTTCTGCATCGACCCAACGATACAAGAAGTTATTCGAACTCCATCTGCCCATAGGCATCTTTATGTAATCACCGTTAAGCTCAATGCAAACCCAGATAAATCCATGAAGCCACACGCTATCATGAAAAGAATAAGATCTTGGGTACTGATTCTGGGGGAGATTTGCTCTAGTGAAAAATGGCGTGCTGCCCAGGTTTGTAACAAAGTCTTTATCCGGCCTGTAAAACATCTGGGTCTTTTTATCGAACCACGTAAGGGGATTAGGATAGAGAAGTGAAAAGTGAAAAAGAGGCTGCGGGAAAATGAAGCCCTTTTTGCGGTTACCAATACGACGGGATTCCCATCCTTCGCCTTCATCAGAGTTTATAAAATGTCCGTATTTGCCTTCGAGCGTGCTCATTAGTGTCCGTTTAAAGTATGAAGAACTTCATGTACCTGGCTCATAGCTGCTGTATTTTCCGATACGACATCAAGAACCCTGCTATTAATTTCTTTCATAGATTCCATAGTATTGAACTGCGCCTGTAGAAACCAAAACGTAATAAACAACAACGCTATCAGAGATGGTGTTTGCTTTATAAATTCTCTTAAACTTCCATTTATTGATATCATGATGCTCCAAATGCTTTTATAACAACGCCACCTGTACCGATGCTACAAGCACTCAGCGCACCTGTAAGCCAGTTGCGCCACGCCTGAAGGCGAGTAACATATTTCTTCAGTTCTCTTACGTCATATTCAAGATCCCTTATTCTTTCCTGTAACCGGACAATTTCAAATCCGGAAGATCCCATTATTTTTTGATTACTATCTACCATCACACGAATTAAAACCTTCCATTGCCAGTAGGGATCTCTTCGTTTCCTGCTTTAAAAGCAGCCGATCCCTGAGATCTAGCCTTATGAGTATCAGAGCTACGATTATATTCAGAAGCGGCAAATTTCTTTGGCGCAACTTCGCGTATCCTGCTCTTTGTAATACTGGCCATTTCCGCCTCTGACTTTCCCCAGCCAAACTGATACATCATTCCATCTATACCATCTATTGTGATAAACGAAGTTCTTCCTGGAAGCTGGTGAATCCAAATCATTTTATCCGTAAGGCCGTCCATAACTTTTGCAAGAGAAGTAACGCGGTCTTTACTCATATGCTCGTCAGCCTCAAGAACAAGACAATAGCCCAAAGTTGCGTACTTCCCGAACTCTTCAACCGCCTTTTGTAAATACGCAGTCTGATTTGCTATAGAGGTTCGAGAGTTGTCTGAACTCTTATCTGAAAACATCCAAAACATGATATCAAGACCTTGTGCGCGGGCATATTGACATCGCCAGTGCATCTCCTTGAGCTTCGCTTGATCTACCGGACCCCATATCCTGTTATTCGCATAGAACGATACAGGAGCACCTCTCCCCGTACCGGAATTTCGAGCAGAATTCGACAGAAACCACCAAACAGAATTTGCCCCAGCATCCTTTTGTCTTTTTACAGATGCTTTGAACGCATCTCTCGATACATTTACAGTCCCAAGATCGTTCAGACATATATGACTCGCATCATCAAAAAGAAAGTAAACGCTCTGAACCTCACCAGTATTACTCGGACCTACAGGAACATCAATCGGCGTATCCGGGAGCCAGTCAAGGTCTATGTCGAATTTTCCGAGAAGGGGAAGCCATTGCGCCCACGCATCCGGGTTCAACATGACCTTGAACATGCTCCAAGAAATTGCGTCTCCGTCTAAGCTACCCGTCTGCTTCTTGAGTATTTCGAACAGCTCTTCGGCAATAGCCATTTCGGTCAGGTTCGTTACAGCACTGACATGACCAGCCTCGATCTCTTTCCAATGCTGATAACCCCTTAAGAGATCTTCAACAGAAACACTGAAACCTTTAAGTTCTTCAGAATCCGCGATAAGACTGATAATCTCTTCCTCTGCATTCTCTATGCCTTCGAGCTGACTAATCATCTTTTCGATGTCTGTGCTGGCGCAGCCGATGGCTAAGTAAGCGATGGATATTCCTGCGAGTAATTTCTTCATGGTTCCGCTTACAGTGTTGTTGTTGACGAAGTACCAGCAGTATCTACTGGAATAACTGTTACATGAGTATTGCGAAATTGCTTGCCCCCATTATCGAGAACCTGAAAGACGCTAACTTGAGAATTAGAAATGATTGAGTCAATACTGGTCTTCATCTGATCATTGGCGGGAATCGCTCCTGACTTCAGATCTGCTATGGCAGACTCGATTGCATTGGAGCTTATCATCCATTCAGTCTCGATTGCGTAAATCAAGACCTGCTCAAAGGGCAAAACTGTGTTGGTAAACTCTGTAACCCAGAAAGATTCTACAACCGTAGGTCGTTGTAAGCCTGCCTTTTCTTTCCACTCGATAGCCGCAAGTGTGACGCTGGCTGCAAGTATCAGGAATAATATCGCTACTGTTTTCACTTTGTTTCCCCACCCTTGTTATACAGCCTAAGAATGTTGGCAGCACTCAAAACGCTGCTCATAACTCGAACCTCATCAAGACTTCCATCGAGAGCCTGAAAACTTTCGCTAGTTCGATTCATAAATGTGGTACCGACTGTACTGGCAGTACTCGCGCTACCAGATGTATCGGTCTGATTGGTTCCGTTGACAAACAAGTGAACAACATTAGCGTCGGTATGTGTCGCAGCAAGATGATACCACTGATCGTTGACATGATTGAAATCGCACTCTTCAAGAACGTAACTACCCGTGTAGATCGCAAACTGGAAAACGTCTGGATCTGAACCGGTTCCGAGTACGATTCGATCAGTACTCCCATGACTAACCGCAAATGCCGTCTGATAGTTATCCGTATTATCGTTCGGCTTCATCCATAATGAAATAGTGTAGTTATTGGCCTTAGACACTTCCGGCATGGCCGTCGCGCTATCCATATTGTCGTTAATGCCATCGGCAATATAATGTCCCCCATTCCCGGAATTAAAGGTAGCGCCGTCAACTACCATGTTAAAGGCAGAACCTATCTCATTGGTCTGAGGCGTTTCGTTGATTGAGAAATTATATTCATAGGCAATATCTGGAACGAGCGTGGTGGTGGTTGTAGTGGTGGATGTCGTCACGCCACCACTGGGGACTGAAATAGTCAGCAGATCGTAAGGATTGTCGTTTACGACTTTATTAGGCGGTACGACAACAAAATTAGCTAGACATATCCCAATCAGGCATGAAAATCCAAGAACGATATACGGCAAGTATTTCATGACCTGTCATGTCTCACTACTTTTCCAGCTCTTGAACAGAGAGGTAAACGGGTTGATCAACCCAGGTTTCGCAAATTGCAGAGAGACCTCCCTGTCCGGTATAGACAAAAAACGAATTCTTTTCAGGAAGAACGACTCCATTTGAAATAACTGCCTTATAAGAATCTTCGGTTATGTAAACCGGAGTATCCGTAAGAAGCGTAATGATTACAGCCTTTCTAGGAGCGTTTGGAACTCTGTACCAGTAATGATGCGTCTCTCGACCGACACCCTCGAAATGAACAGGGGGATGTGCGCCCGAAGGATATTCAAAGAAATTCGTATCATCACCGGTCTGGCCGGGGAGCGCAATGCTCTGAAGAAAATAAACCTTGTTGGAGTAACCGATATGTTTTCCGACCTGGTAATTCACACCCGATGCCCACTGAGGTAAATTATCAGCTTTATGCCCCCGTCTCGGAATAATCGCCATTGAGTTGGTTGCTCTTACAAGAGTCTGATACGGAGGCGCGGCAATAACAGCAGTAACAACAAAGAGAGCAAGCAAACCTAAAAGTATCTTCTTCATAATTCTCCTACCAAGCTGCTGAAAGTGTACCTCTAGCCCAGTGAACTCCTGCCGCTACCCAATCTTCTTCGAGGCATATGTAAATGTAAGGAACTCCTGTATCAACTCCAAGATACGCAACTCCAGGTTCAGCAGCATCAAGTTCATCTTTAGTACCTGACTTAAACTGAAGGTAATCAAGAGCAAGTTTGTCATCGGTAATTCCGGCATCTTTTACACGAAGAACGTCAGCATTGATCTCAAGAGTAGAATCATCATCATTAACCTCAAGAGAACCATCAGCATCCTGAATAATTCCAGCTCCAGCAATATCATCAGAAATATGAGTTTTGTTTACCTGATCAACTCCTATTTGTCCAGCACCAACGCCAGAATCCTTTATAGCAACTTCACCACTACTATCTATTTCAATAGTAGTATCGTCAGGATTTACGCTTATAATTGTTCCTAAAAGCGAAAGACCGTCACCAATAGACTTCAATGCTTCTGGATTCTTCTGATAGATCTGATTAAGTAGCGCTAGTCTATGTCCTACTGGAATGGAATAACTCATTTTATATATCCAACAGCTTTTACCGCAAATCCTGCCTTGTCTCTATCTGTCGTCGTACCATCTCCGTCAGAAGTTGTTTTAAGTTGAAAAGTATTCCCGGATGTAAGGCTAACCCATGCCGTTGAAAAATCGTAAGCCGATACATCTAGCGCACCCCCACTTGAACCTGCAACGGCTTTTGAAACTTCATATTCAGCAGAACCGGACTCCCGTCTTACTTCCATGCAAACTAATGCCTGTTGAGTACTACTATCTTTGTCATCTGCAACAATTGTTGAAACAGAAAGAAGCACAAGTCTGTTTGTTAATGTAGAAGTCCCAGCATAATTATCAAGGTCAACAGTCTCCCAGCTATCATCGAAACTACTATCATCATGATATTTTGTGGCTACCGCAACATTTGTAAGAGTAACTGACGTAGCATAAAATATTGGCCACCACATGACACTTGCGAGATTTAGCTCATTGACCGTGATAGATCCTGCTGATATATCGACAGGTAAAATAGTCCTATCAAGAATTCCAGCAGTCACGATGCCGCCCGCAGCAATATGATCGGCAGTAATGGCATCATCTGCGATTCCAGCAGCTATAACCGTACCGCCATCAAGAGCAGTAGCTCCGGGAGTAGTAAAAGAATAAGTTCCTGACGTGTTATCCCATGTAGTATGATAACTTAATTCTGCGCTTCCAGTTCCCGCTACATTTCCTGCGCCTGAAAATATAACCCACTGACCTGCTACAATATGACCGTTGATTGTAAAAGTAACTCCAGCACTTACGCTGAAAACATGATCATGTGGAATAATCAAATCCACATTTGCAGGAATAGTAATATTATTCGTTACGGAAACACTTATACAATCAACAACAATGGAAACCTTCTTTGCTGCTACCCCGGATACAATTGTAGCAATAGAATCTCCACCACAATCCAATCCATAATCGGACATATAAAGAACACGGGAATGAGAAGTAGAAGACAGAAATAAAACAAGAAGGCTGGATGTTGCTAAAGTTATAAGAAATTTATTCATCATACTACAAGTTGAGTGCTAACCGAAACCACGCCTGAAAGAGAACAGACAAGATATCCTGTAAAGGATGCGGTGCTACTAACAAAAAGAACATAAGAACCATCAGTTCCTGTAACAACATGCTTTTCTGCCCATCCAGGAGAAGCATCTGGCGGAGTCATTGCAATTTCACTCTTATTCAATAAATCTGTTATAAACCACAAGTGTAGTTCAAACTCATCGGAAACAGCAACACTGTCGGTATCAACAACCTGAATGGTTATTGTTTTATCACCGCTGCCACCAGCTACTATGGTAAACGTAACGGCTGATGAAGCATTAACAGTAGCGGTCGTAGTCGTAACGGTAACGTCAGCCTGCTCAGGGCAGGTATCGACAATAGCAGTTGTATCAGCCACGGTAGTAGCCTCCTGGTTGCTTAAAAGTGGATCATCCTGATCGTCCCAAAAATCAGTGATGATATCTTCAAGAGTTTCTGATGCGTCAGCCACATCGGTTATTCCTTATCACGCATTAACAAAAGTTTCCTGCGCGTTTCGAGGCCATGATTATGAAACAGTAGAAACGGTGTCAGTATAATAGTACTCGATGAAAAGAGTGAGTGATCCAGCAGTCCATTCAGCTGCTCCGCTTAACTGTACGAAAACTTCTGTATCTGATGCCATAAGTTCAGTACCGATATTAGCCGTATGGTTTGTAACGCTTCCAGCACTAATAGCAGAAGTAGCTCCGAGATCATCAGAACCCAAAAAAGGTTTAATGGTCACACTAGCTAACCATGTAAGCCCTATATGCGTCCAAGCTTTATAAACAATCGATCCTGTGGGTACTGTAAAATTATCACGCTTAGAGTGATGGATGTTTCCATCTTTTTCAAAATTAGGCTTTGTTACATGAAGATCTAAAGTCGTAGGAATTGCTATAGCACCTGTCGAACCTCTTCTGGCTGAATATTCATCATGATCAAACTCAAGTGCAGCTCTGTAACGATGATCTCCTAGTCGAGAGATCTCGCTGTTCACAGCCAGAACATTAGTTGTATCGGTTATGTGCGTTGTAAGAAGATCTCTGCTAATCGGCATTACTTACCTCGTAAAGAGTTCCCGGCGGAGGGAACCAGTCTCCACCGGGAACAGCCAGCCCGCAAAAATATTATACGTTGCCGATGTAGTACTCAAGGAAGAGTGTGAATCCACCAGCCGTTACTGTATCGGTATTAATCACAATATTAAAATCGCTATCTGTTAGAATAAGATCACCAGCAACCAGCGTAGCAGTATCATCGACCACACCTACGGCATCAATTCGGGTAAAATTATCCGTACCGATGTGCGGAGTAATAAGTCCAGAGCCAGCCTTTGCCTCATGGGTATGAACCCAAGCACTTACGGTAATCGTACCAGCCGGGATAAAGAAGTTATCCCAGGTATGAGTATTTGCACTCGCTTCAACCTGAGGAGCCTTTAGGTAGTAGGTTCCAATAGGCAGGGCTGAGACACCCTGGATATTCATTTCGGCAGCAACGCTCCACTCAATCGTGTATAGCCCGGAACGTGCGCCATACTGAGCCAGTGTTACCTGATTCTGTATCTCTCCGATATCTTTCCAGTCAGTAATGTTTTCTGTGAGTAACTGATTAGCATTGGCCATGATTCACCTCTTTTTTTTATTTATACGTTTAAAATACCGTACTGAATTAAATGACGGAACGGGTTTTATCCCGTTCCGTCAATCATATCCTATAGACTACGAACTTCGGGATCGGTATCCCAATGCGCCGCAGTCGTAGTGATAGTAGTATCCGTATCAATCGCGATAACATACGTTGGAGCAGCCGAACTATCAGCTACAATTCCATTGTAGGTCGTTCCTATAGCCGTATCGTTGAGCAGGCTAACTTCGTCACCCGCTTCTGCCGTGATGAAACCCTGCAACTTAACTGTCGCCGTGTTATTATCCGTATCAAAGGTAACAACCGTTCCGATGTCCACATCCTGGTTTGCCGTAGGCGTGGAGCTTGCGCCAATGTCTGCATCGACAGGGTTGACATGAACATGGCGTCTGTACAGAACCGCAATCGGCTCTTCGCGGTTTACCAGAGGCTTTGCGAAAGACTCACCGCGCATGAACCAGAATCCGATCTCGTTCAGAGGATTGTCCTTCGCGTCCTGGATATTCAACCACTTCCATTCGCCGTTGAGTCCCGGAGTCGCGCCAAAGCTTGCTCCGCCACCCGGACTAGCCGGACCAGCCGGAGGAACCTCGATGCCGTAAACATCCTTAAGGAAGATGATTACCATTCCAAACTCGGCGTTGAGATAATCCGTAGAAACGTCCTTGCGTCGTCCAATCAGAGAAGCCGCGCTGTCGGCATACGGATCGACACGTTTGAGCGTCACATCAACACCATCGGTCTTCTTAATGGTGAATCGTGGACTCAGCATGTCGTGCATCAGGTTGTAACCCTTGTACTCCGTTACGGAGCCGTAGTTATCTACGAGAACCTGTGCATTGAAGTAACGCCAGTCATCTCTGAGGTTACCATCATTCTCGATCATCTTATCGAAGTCTTCGAGATCACCAACCCAGCCGTAGGTCGGACGACCGTCACGCGCTCCGATACCGGCCATCGGAGCCTGCATCTGAAGATACCGCGAGTGCTGCTTGAAGTAATCCCAATCGAGAACGCCGATCTTACTGGCAAACCCGCCAGTAATCGTCATGACATTATCGCCGTCTGCGTCGGTAGCAAGCGGATCATACGACGCGGTAAGACCGCGTGCGCCACCATTTGAACATACGAAGATCTGCGAGGCATCGTTCGCGAACTTGAGATACTGCTCACGAGCGTAGTTTTCCCACATATCGTTCGTGAAATCGCCCAAGAAACCGTAAACCGCAGCAAGCTGCTGGCGAATCTGCCACATGAACCGAAGATCCCGGATGGAGATATTCGGCGTGTTGTACTCGATTCCGAGACCACCATAGGTCACCGAATCAAAGCCGTAAGTAACCGTATGAGGGTTGTACTTCGCGGCATCAAAGCCCTGGTCGCCCGCAGAGGGCTTCCTGGAAATCTGTACCGGATGCCACAGTTGCAGCCCGCGCTGCTGGCTGAGGCCGGGGAAGAAACGATAAGCCTTCTTTTCCAGACCTTCTTGAAGACCATACGAGGAGCGTCCAATCATGGACCTCCAGTTGGAAACCTTCATCTGTTGCTGGATCTGGATTGCCTGGTCAATCTTTGACTCGGCATCAAGGAATTTTTGATTGCGCTCCTGAAGGGAGAGTGTCTGAAGTTCTCTAGCCATTTTCGGCCTCCGCTTATGTTAAAGATTACGGCCTCATGGCCAAATCGAACATTCCAGCGGAAGCTGACTGGATAGTACTTCCTAGATCTTTACGAGATCTGAACGGCTGTGCGAGTCACACAACATACTCGACTTAGCTGGATGAAATACTATTTCTTAAAATCTGTCAAGCGATTATTTTCATATAACGCCAACTGTCTCATCTGCAAGCTCTTCAAGTGTCTTAGATTGATTCGTCTGTTTACCTGGTTTTGCTGGAGCTGAAGACGAATCTACTTTCGGCTTGGAAGATACAGTTATGCCCAATCTGCCCTGCAAATTAGCAACTTCGTCTCGTAATTTCTGATTTTCTGTGACGAACAAAGTCTTGTAGTGATCGGCAAGTTGAGCTTTGATAGCAGACTTAGCACGATCCTCGTCACTCATGCTTCCAGCCAGAACATTCCTTGCTCCGTCAAGTATACTAGGCATCCATTGAGGGTTCTCTCTGGAGTCCTTGAGCAAGAAGTGCTTGTCAGCCCTAAGTGCAAGCACAGCATCATCTAAGGTCATTGTGGTGATCCTGTCGCTACGGGTCTTTTCTTCGGCCTGGAACTCCTTGGCTACGTTCTGATGGTCATTTAACTGCTTCTGGACAGAACCCATCCTGACCGAGAAATCATTCATGAGCGGAAGTAACTGGGCAATTGCGCCAGCCGGTAGGTTCTCGCCCTCCAGGATCTTGTCACGGTCTGTGAGGGATGCTCTTGAAGCTGCTCTAATCGTCTGCGCGTCAACACTATACGCTTCAGCGATCTTCGTAATCTGACCCCAGACTTCCTGGGCAGGCTTTACAAACGTTTCCTGAAATCTTGGAGACTGTGATAAGTTGATCTTTTCCAGCTCTCCTTCAGCCTTTTCAGCACGTTCTTTTAAAGCAGAGTGACCGTCTTCTTTTCCAAGATTTACTTCTCTTTGAAGAGTAGTTATCCGTTCCCGCATGGTCTTGTAAGCACTGACATCCTTCTCGCTGGCGTTTTCAGGATCAGGAAACTCTTCCTCGACAGAGGTCTCTACAAGCTTATCTTCAGTCTCAGGATCAACCTTCGGTGACTCTGAGTCTTCAAAAAGATCTGCGGGAAGATTCGGTTGTTCGGCTCTAGGAGGATCGTCTTCTTTCTTTTCTGGTGCTTTCTTTTCAGGCTCTTCTGCGCCTTCAGATCCAACTGTTTCGTCTACCAGATCTTCAAGACCTGGACCCGCGCCGTACTCCGTACCTATTTCTTTATTTTCTTCTGTGGGCGATCCGCTTGGTTCTTTGGCCATTAGTCGTCTCCTGATTCGTAATCTTCTAGCATCTTCGTGGCCTGGTCCATTGTGTATCCGTCTGAAACAAGGCTGTTCATTCTGACAACATCAATGTTGCTTTCTTCATAACTGACTTCATCGAGAAGTGTTTTCATTCTCTGAGTAGTCAGATCGCGTCCTGCGTTAATTCCTAGTCTCTGCAAAGCTTCTTCGCCTGTTGGGTTCTGAAGAGGTGCAGCAAAAGAAGCTGAACTCAAGCCATCAAACATCGCAATCGTCACAGGATCTTTTAGCCATTTCGAATAGGCTTCCTGATTCTTCTCATGCTGTATCCACTCGTACAGGTTCATTACGTTGCAGCAGTCTCTCGGCTTTGACGTTCGATCTTTGCAGAAGTCTCCGCATCCTTACGCGCAATATCAGCCGCCGTCTGCGCGGCAAGAGCACTAAGGTCTGCTTGAAGCTTTGTGATCTGCGCTTGCATGGAAGTGACTGTCTTCTGCTCCCGTGAAACGTTAAGTTGATTCGCTTTATGAAGCTCCACCTCTGCGAGTCGGTCAGCCTTGTACTTCTCGATCTCAACTGTACGGTCGACCTCGCGTAACTCTGCCTTGCCGACTGTATTCGCATTTTGCTTTCTCTGTTCTTCTTGTTGCTGAGTCAACTTCTGCGCTATTTGTATCATTTCCTCGATAATAGGCTGCAACTGTTTTAGCTGACTGACATAAAAATCAACCTGTGCTTTACGCGAACGATCAGGTCGCATGGCATCGACATGTACGGCTATATGCTGAAGCATGAGATGCGCGGTAGTCGCGTCTTTAACAATATCAGGACTCTGCCCTTCCCTGAAGCGCGAAACGATCTGAACGAGCGACCTGAAGTGAACATCAAGATGCAACTTGTCAGCATCGTCAACGCCGACAGATCGACGATGACCTTCCATCATGTCTACGTTCTCGCCTTCAGCCATGCTGTGAGAAAGAACGAGTACCTGGTCTGTGTTTTGCTCTGACAGGAACTTGTCCACGTTTTCCCATCCGACACGAATGCCGAACCATTCGCGATCCACGTTACGGCGACCTCTCTCATCCAGGGCGGCTTTCATGCTGACCATCTCGTTTGTTATTCTCAGACCATTTGCACGGGAACCTAAACCGATCTGTCGTACAGCAGAAACTTCCCACTGATCAGGATCTAAATACTCTTTAGGTACTTTGTACTTTTTGAGATTATCCATGAGAATCTTGTGTTGCTTGTAACCAAGAGACTCTGATGGATAATCCTTGTTCATGATGCGCCTGAACGTTTCCTGAAGCCACATCTCCCACTGAACGTAATACCATTCGGCCTGATCGTTCTCGAAACGAGCCTCGTTGTTCGACTCAGTACGAACCTCTTCAGCAGTACGCGTACCCTGATTGAGGTTTTCGCTTCTATTCTGATACAGACCAGTATTGTTCTGTTTAAGAGCCTCGATAAGCTGACGCACTTCAGCCGCACTCTTAATATTTGGCATGAAGTTCTGCTGAATAATACTTACGTCTTGAGGAATGAGAGTAAAGTTTCCCTTCTTCACGACGTTGAAACGCTCTGCGCCATGACCAGAGGTGTTCTGAATAAGCAATCCAGAGGCCATGTCAACTCCTGTAAGAATAGAGTTGATCAGTCTGTTACTGACATGCGAGAAGGCGAAGATCTCTCGGCCTAACCCTCTTATGGATTTTATCCATCCATCACCCGTATTGAACATCATCAGGTGAATCGCCTTGTCCATACTTTCAAAAGCGTTCTCTTCCTCGAAAAAGAACTTGGCCTTGTCTTCCATGTCGTCATCTTCTAGGAAGATGTAATGCGAGACAGGACCGGCATCCATGACCGAACCGTCTTCATCAAGAGATGTCACCTCTTCAGAAAGCATATGAACAACTCTGACAGGCTCGAACTCTGAAGCTTCTATCTCGAAGTCTTCGTTCTTCACAGCTTGGGCTAAAGATTCCCAATCTATGATCGCATACTTTTCCTGGTTATCCTGGGAGAGACTCTTTTCGAAAATATCCACGAGCCGCTTTCGGACATAAGTCGTATTCCATCCGGCTGAACGCGAACTATCCGTGTCTTCGACGTACTGCATCAGCTCGAAGATATTCATCTCGTCACGAAGGCAGACGAAGTTAAGAGAACCTATTGAGGCTTTGGACGTGGCGTCCACGAGAACGTTTCCGGTACGAACGAAGTGTGACATCCATTCTATGTCATCTCTCCAGAAGCAGACCCCGACTCCATGTTTGAGCATCTCCAGTAATCTTGATCTGACATTGACATGGAAATTGAGCCAGTGCTTCTTAAGAATCTTCGTGAATTCGCGAGCTACAATATTACCGTACTCTGCGCCTGGATCTTGTGGATCTTTAAGATTCGTTGAGAGTTGAATGAGGTTCTGCGTTCCGGCGAGCATGTTCCAAATACTGGACACATTGCGATTGATGGTCGAGCGGAACTCACCCCAATCAATATTGGCCATCCAGGATAGCCCAAGTCGTTTAAGTTCCGTTTTCCGATATGGTGCTGCTCCATCATATAATCCTTGTATGTTGGAGCGAGAGACTGCACCCGTCTCGCTGGACTTTCTCATGCGACTGTAGACGGCAAGAGCCATCTGCACGTTCTTAATCCTGGTCTTCGGCTTGCCCTGGCCTGTTATAGCAATAGCCTGTTCTTCGTTAGTTGGCGGCATTGACTTCCTCCGAGAAACCTGGGTCTATTTTACTTGATATTTGATCTTGAACCATGTCTTCGACGCTAATCCCGTCTGGACAATTTAACTTATTCACATTGAAGTGATTCTTCACGCTTGCGATTAGTCTTTTGTAAGTCGTTTCGCTTACCATCATATTCGTTACGGGAGATCTAAACTCCCAACCGCACTGAGGATCGTAATCAGTTCGTTTTAACTTTCTTAATTTCAAAACGGGTCGGGCAGTTGGGCTGGCTTAAACGAATTATCTATCTTGGTCTGTTTCTCGTTAACGGTTCCTGGTTCCATTCCTCGACTCATAGGATGCTTAACAGATATCTGCGTCGGTACGAACTTCTTGTTCGGTCGTGAATTCCATATAACCTGTAAACCCTCTTTCGTATCTGAAAGCCTGGTCATGATCCCACACTTACATTGCGCCTGCCAAAAATGTCGATCACCGAGATCCTTTATGATCTTAAGACCAGAACCTTCCTTTGATCCGCAATGTGGACACTTCGTGAAATCAACCATTATTTCCCCTCGCTTTTAAACGACGGATGAACCTTCTGATCTCTCGGCTCATATCTGTGTCGTTATTCTTACACCAACGTTTGAACCATTGCTTATCCTGTCTTGTAATACAGATCAGAAGCTTGTCTGAAACTATTTTAGATTTTGCATTCATACCTGGGATGAGATGCCCGCGCCTGCTGGAAACAACAAAACAGCAGACACGGGCGGGTGTCCGAGAACACCTAATCATTCAAAGCGTTTAAAATCGCATTGGCATTATTTAGACTCATTGTCGCGCGACGAGCCTTTATGCTGTCAGGGTTATTCTGAATGTATGTACCTAGCATATCGATTGCCTCGCCTATACATTTTCGAATATCCTCGACCTTTAGAGTCTTCTGTCTCATGCCAGTTGAGACAGATTCCTGAGTCTTCGGAATCTTAGCTTCTTTTTTCTTCGCTTCTTTTTTCTTCTTTCCGCCTTTTTCGTCTTCAGCCATGATCGGCCTCCTATGAAAGAATTTGAATCGAATCTTCTATTGTGTCAACAACGAGTTCTGTTGATGTAAAATCTTCTTCGTATAACTTCTCCTCCGGTAACATGTTCTTAAAACAATCTTCAGGAGTAAATTGTCCCGCTTTCAAACCTGTACCTTCGCTGGGATATATACCAAGAACATTACGGGCAACGTCAAGACATATAGATCCTGAGTCTGCATCATCAGGAGATTTGCCGCCTGTACGCGCTTTCATCTCGGATTTGGTCTCAAGCTGAATACGGCCTTTAACATCCATCTTCTGACTGACTATTCTCTGACAGAACTCTTCGGATGCCTGGAATCCAATACCTCTGATCTGACCGGAGCGACCGAACTCACGAACCTGATACCACATCTCAGTCATCTTGTTTTTATAGACTTGAGAGGCCGGACGGTTGTCTTCTGTCGAGACTGGCCTTGAACCGGCTTCACTAGCAAAATGAGTACGGCAGCATTTACCCTTACTCTCACGGTCGATCACATCGGCAAGCGCACTCTGCTGGCCAGATACATCTACTCCTAAATTGCCAAACTCAATTTCATGATCCTTGCAGTAATTGATGACTTTCTTGGCCAGATTGAAAGTGAGAGGTTCTCCGCCTGTTAACTCCAGAGTAATATGCACGGGATCTTGAAACTCTATTCCAGTGATGCCATTAGCCATGACGCCGACACGAGCTGCTGTTAAAACACACGCATCGCCGCCAATTGAGAAAGAAGGATCGAGGCCAGCAATAGTCACGTACTTGTCACGCCACTGCGCGGCTTCCATCATTTTGAACTTCTGAATGAAGCTCTCGGTTAAGACAGTTTGAGTAAGACCTTCAGGCGGGACGAAGCCTCGTCTCTGCGACCAGAACCTCGGACTGTCTATGCCAGGATCTTTGGCCATGATATCGATCTGCTTCTTGTTAAGAAGGAAGAAATACTTTTCGGGTTCTTCTATAGCCGGGGATTTAAGACCATCAAAATAGAGAGTAACTCCTCGTTTAGTTCTCCATTCGTCATCCTCTGGAGTAACGCTACCCCAACCCTTTGTCGGTTCCGAAGCGCGACCCAATGGATCCATTCTTGATACTGGATTTCCCATTCCGAGGAACTTGGATTCAATTCCTGTAGATAGGTTGTCATACGCTTCCACGGCGGCTTGTCGTGTAGCTTGCATTTCGTCGATGACCAGTATGTTGTAATCATTATGCATCCCTACCATATTGCCGACAGCTTCAGCCGTCGTACCGCGCTGAACTGCTACAGCAAAAATAGCGTTAATTGTGTTCTCTCCGGCTGGGTCAGTTGGGTCAACATAAGATATTTGCGGAGGTTGCTTGCGTCTGGACCCAGGCAGAATATCCCTCCGCATACTGTGAAACCGAACAATCTCTCTCCATATTCTTCGCTCAAGCATGTCTTTGGTAGTTGAACAGACAGTGATAGTGGTTTGATTCGGGGCTGCGAGCCATTCCGTGAGAACAAAGACACCCGCATCTGTACTTTTTCCTGAAGAAGACGGTCCCCACCAAGTCTGGTATTCATTGTTCACCCATGATTCTTTTCTCCTGTGCGCCCAATCAGACCAGACGTAACCCTTTTCGCCGTTGGGCATTTTCTCAGGCCAGATAGCTTTGATCGCCAGTTCGAAGTGCTTCTCTCTCGGAAGCATTGTGACAGGATTGTAATTACGATAGCACCACAAGTGAATTGTGGCGTCGGCTGTACCGTCAGGGAATTCATAGCCATACTCTGTCATTTCAGCAATTCTTTGACTTTACGATTCGCTACCCGCGATTAGGAAGCTCTGATTACAAGTGTGACTTGTCTGCATAATTCTTTGCAGTTATGAACGTAATTTTTCCAGTTACCGCCATGACCGACAACGATGTGGCAAGACTTGCCGCAAAGGGTCTCGAAGTTATCAGGATCAGCAGCCTTCTCTGGAGCGTAACTTATCGGCTCAAGATGGTGTACATGCTTGGGCTTTCTTGAATTATTACAGAACGCACAAGCAGGATTCGATTCCCTGTACTCGCGCATTGCCCGCGTAATCCTGTAAGACTTACGCGGGCTTTTTACGCAGTACGAAGGATGACGAAAGAAAAAGTTCAATACTTCTTACTAGCTTTCTTGATGGGCTTTCCTTTGGAGCCTTTCTCTTGTTTGCCGGATTTGCTGTAACCGAATGTCTTGCCTTTTACTTTGGGCATATTACACCTCTATTCTCCTGGGAATGTTTTCGTCATTCTCAATCTCTTCCGGACTGAGCTGTTCTCTGAAAGATTCGTTTTCTTTCAAGAGACCGATATTCTCTTTTAGAACATCTACAATTCTTTTCTTGCTGTCATCTTTGTTTTTAACAAGTTCTTGCATAGATTTATTCAGACGTTCGATTTCTTCGATCAGATCTTCGAAAGAAGGCATTCCGGTATCGCCAAGCTTGACCTCGATCTGCCCCTGAATAGAACCCTTGCTCGATTCATCCTTCCAGTTTATGGAAACTTGGACCTCTTCAGGAAGCACAACATTCACCATGTCCTGTATGCGAGAAAGCAAGACACCCATTGCATGACGGGCAAGATCCTGGTTGCCTTCGGAGTACGACCATAGAGCACTGAGGTCTACGTCAGCAAGGCTCAGTTCTTTGTTCCTGTGCTTGTGCTTTGCCTTCGGTATTAAGTTCATGGATTTTGCAACAGCTTTAATAGCATCCTGAAATGCTTCATTGCTAATGTCATCGTTCATAACAGGTTCAGTAATTTCTGCTGACTCTGATTCTGGTATAGTCGTACCGGCGATATGTTGCAGAGGTGTCGAACTAGCAATATTAATCTCTGGAGGTCCAAGATTAAGACCCGTGTTCGGTACTGTCATAATCGTCGTTTCCAAATCTTCTAATCCTGGTGATGGCATATCTTCTCGATTAATAAGGCTAACTGAATCTTGAAGACTTTTATGCTAGAAGGGATCATCGCTTACTTCTCCGGTCTCATATTTCTGATCGGCAGTACGACCGCTCTGCTCCATACTCTCTGGCTTGTCAACAGGAAGTGGGGCGGTAAGATCACGCCACAAACTAAAGAACCGTCCCACATCTTCGACTTTTTCTTCTGGTGTTTTGTCCGGATTAAACCCCAATCGTTGATGAATTCTCGATACCAATCCCGCATATGAGGCTGGCGTTATCAATTGAAGAATTTCAGATTTTTTAGAAGAGTTATAATTACCCGGCAACTTTGACGCCATTAAGATAAACCTCTCCGCCTCTCCTGGCATGACAGACGCTCGGATCTATTTCCCCATGAACAAAAAGAGTTGCACCAGTATCGGCGTACACATTTTTCACGCTTCCGTTATCCTGAAACGCGAACATCAACTCAGCAATACTTCCAGTCGAAGCCCAGACCTTTACTCCAAAGGGTCCGATCACAAGAACGTTTCCGGGATGGATTCCACGCTTTCCTCCTAATCCAAAAGAAACTTTCTGGTAAGCAATGAACTGATCTCTCTCGGTACACATGATCTGGAAGAGCGCGTTCTCGTGAAGAATCCCTCCGTCATGTTCAAGACCGATGACATGATTCTTGTTTGGATGCGAGCATTTGAGTTCTGCCACGGAACCGCGCATATTGATGGCAGACCCACGACCATTACATGCAAGCAAGTTCGCCTGGTGAGCATCGTTCTCAACGTAGATACCATTACGTTGACCAAGTTCTATACTGCCGCCTTCGGAAGCAGAGATGCTTCCATTGCCTATGTAAAGTTGTCCACCTTTATCAGCAGAGACTATGCGACCTCCGTTGCTCGCGCTTAAACCCGCCTGCTTATACTGCATAGCCGAAGGGACATCTTCGTTGAGAGTGATATTCTTTCTGAGTTTTATGACAGAATTAAAGTCAGCCCAGATAGAACCAGACAAACTTCCAGTGCAGATCACAACATTTTCAAGTTCAAGAAACCCATCTGCAAGTTCTGAGTAGAAAGCGTTCTGAGATCTTCGAGTATAATCACCGGCCTGGATTTGCTTGAAATGATAATGACCGCCTCGATGGATAAACATGGGAGATGAGTTTACATCTAAGATAACTTCTCCAGGACTGGCGTTGCCGAAGAAGTCAGCTTTTCTTCCAACAACAGTTATCTTGCCATCACAGACTCGTTTTAAGATCTGGTTCCTGCCTGATGCATTTAAGAGCGTGGAAACTCCGGCAGCGATGTGAACAATCATGCCGGAGTAAGTGGCGTTTCTTAATGCTTCGAACGCCGCATCGAGATACTTCCAAGGGTTAGCCTTAGTACCCTCCTGGATACCGTCATTTGAAGAGTCAACGTACTGATTTGGTGAGGCCATGAGATGTTTCAATTACCGCATTACCTATGCGGATATACCCTGTCAAGAACTCCGTTTTCTAGTAAACCACTTTGCGATCTGTCCGTGTTTACTCCACCAGCCGCCTATGAAACCAAGGACTGCAAGACTTGTGGGAATTCCGTATTCCATGCCTAAATTGATAAGTTCTGTCTCTGTCATGCGTATATCCTCCAATTTGGGCGAAGTCTATCACATCTAATATCGGGAACTCAAGAAAGAAGTCACGAGCCATAGGGAATCAATCAAGGTTTGGTTATCGAGTTTATTAGTAAGCTCATGGGATTAAGCGCCGAGAGCTGAAATGGCTTCGTTCCACTCTCGGATTTCTTTCCTAATCCTGGTCCATAGCCTTTTGATAAAGTTTATTCTACGATCACCCAACCCCTGTCCTCCTCTGCTTGTCGCATTGCCTCTTTGACTTCAAGGTCTTCCTGTTGCTGCCATGTACGAGGTGGAGATGTAACTATGTTTTTGAGATGCTTGTTGTCTGCATATTTCTCCCGCATGGTGAATACGATAAAGATCACAATAATAACTATTCCGATGGCCAGGTAGCAATGGCAGCGGTAGTTCATGTTGCGCCTGTAGCTCGAATCATGATTTCTTCAGTAGGCATGAACTTCTACACACTCCCCGCTCTCTTTAAACTCGAAGGCCATCATCAGAAGCGAATCTTCATCGTGATTAAGAAAACTCTGAGGAACACAGAAACATTCTTCCTTCATGTCGGTTCTCCAGAAGCGTCTTAACTTGGCGCGTCTGCACAAGATCCATCCTGCCATCTTGAAATTCGGATGCTTGCCTGTGACAAGAATAAAAATCCTATTGCTCGGATCGTCGTCATAAATAAGCAAGTGTCCATTAGGGTGCTCAGTCGAACGTACCTGAAAAGGTCCAGCGTCATCTATCTTCTTGTTGGGTACTCTGCCACGATCTATCTTTACGAATGTGTTAACCGCTATGAACATCTCGGCGGCAACGCTCATGGCTGCGTTGCTCGCAGCCTTCTCTGGAGTATCGAAGTCACCTCTACGATTACGAGATCCATCCGCTGCCCGGTCACTGTCACGCAACCGGCCAACGGAAGTAGAATCTTCGAACTCGTGTTGTTTAAGTTGCCTCAAGGAGCTTCATCCTTTTATAAATATCGCTCACTTGAATTCATAATACGCTCCACCCGCATCCTTCGAATAAGGATAGCCCTTGATCCCTGGATACGGTCCACCCGCATTTTGTATTTCCCAGAATATCTGGCTTGCCTGATTCCTAGTCATGGGTTCTGTTAACGACGAGCAACTAGCAAGGCTTGCCAGTATCGTCACAGTCATAAGAATCTTCAATATCTTCGCCATCATATATCTCCGTGTTGTCAGATATGAACTGCATTACAAACCACCTCCCTTCTATTTTTTAATGTTTCTTCGCTATGATGGATGTACTCGCATGACTTCAAGAACTATCAGGAAGAACTTAACAACCACGACAAGCACGACCATGATAATCGCTCCTGCAAATAACTGAACCCAGGTTAACTCCTTCTTCATTCTTCTTTCTCTTCATCCAGTCTATCAACAAACTCTATTGCCGCCTGCGTCCACTGCCACTCGTCCAGAGTAGGATTGTACTCGATCAGGTGCTTCGCCCACATCAGTTCCTTCACAAGCTTAGAAGTTATCTTTGGAAGTTTTATGGATTCACTCATGTTCTATGGCCTCAACGAGGCCAGACCCTTCGATGTTTTATATATCCACAATATATCTACTGAACTTATACTTCTCAATAAAATTTTTGATGGGCTTACTTATAGATCCTTACTCTACAGATCAGAAAAGAAAGAAGTTCCTTTTTCTTAAGTTAGTACAGAACAGATCTACTCTACTTGTATAATAGACAAGTACTATAGAGAGAGATCTTATGCAGGGTAAAATATTTTAAACAGTTCTGTAAAGTAACAGAACTGAGAATATCACAAGAGAAGAAATTCTGACCCTACGAGTGTTCTGAGGGAAAATCTATAGGATCTTGAAAAATTTTTTGACTATGTAAATACGATCTGTGTAGGAGGAGTGTGTATTATATTAATACCTAGCAAGGAACTGATTCGGCTGTGGGGTCAGCTGGGTAGTGATGGGCATTCTCTGCGAAAAAGAATGCTTTTCTGGCTCAATTTGAGCCAAAGCCTTAGCATCTGGGCTCATACAGATGCGCAAACCGGAGGAGATCCAATGACTCAAGACTCAGCTCAAGCTCAGTCAGTCAGTGGCGGTTCTGTTCTTATTGGACAGATCGCGAACACCACGCGCACTAACCGTGACGCGGTGGATGTCGTCAAGTTCTCGAATGGGACCGTCTCGACAGAGTTCTCTGGCCGCTTCGCTTCTGTTGCTCAACTGCCTAACGGTACGTTCGAGCAGATGTCGCGGAGCACCTACTTCCTCGACGTGAAAATCCGCACCGAAGGGTGTGGGTTTGCGCTCGAAGCAGGCGACTTCATCGAAGTCGAGGGCTTCATCGACGTCGAAGAATGGGATCAAAACATCATCGAGTTCGTGTACTCTGGTGATGGTCCCACCCGCAAACAGCAGTTTGCGGAATCTGGTGGGAAACGTATCCCACTCGTGACCGAGAGGAAGGTAAAGAGGCGAAAGAACATCCTCACCAATATCCAGAGCGTCAAGCGTCTGGACAATCAACCACCTTGGTGGGGTGGCTCACGCTCGTCGGCAGTTATCACCGGAGTGGCCAGCATACCACTAGACGAGATCCCCGACGCGGGGTTCCGTCGCAACGGTGGAGCAGCCAAGGCTCCCGTCATGGCCACGGCTGAAGTATAGGCTTATGGCTCTCTCGCAGTTCGTTTATACGGCTGCGGGAGAGCATCATTTGGGATCATTGAAGAAAAGTCTTCGACTTTTTTCTTGTTTATTGCAGCGCTCTCGCGCTGTCTGACAGGATTATCGCTCCCTCACAGTTCGATTAGTCGTCCTGCGGGGGAGAAAGCCCCGACTGCCACCACCGTATGACTTGTTGAGATATAACAAAAGACGAATAGTGCGTCTGAATGGGGGGTTTTGCCCCTCTAGTACATGTACTATACTGTTAGAAGGTATAAAGAACAGAACTTAGATGTTAGTCCTGTTTGTTCTCCTAAGATAGTTAATACATGTTCAGAGGCTTAAATGGGGATAAATCATGGATTCTATATCTTCATTCCTGGCTGACCAGGCTAGGATCGGCAGTTATTTACTTGACTGCCGACAATTTGAAGAACTAAGCTCGTTGAGCGACGAGCTTGATAGTACTAATACAAGTACAAGTACAAGTATAAGTACAAGAGGAGGAGGAGAGATGATCGACATACCCTTCGTTAAGATAGGCAGATCTACTCTAAGTGTCGAACTCACTACTAGCTCAGGACAGTCCAAATCCACAACATCTGTTAATGTTACACCGCAGCAGGCTCGTAACATTGCTGATTCTTTGAGAGAGTCGGCGGATGAAATAGAGAAGAAGGCAGTCTATGATGATGTAGACTACCTTCATATTATTAAAGATTAGGGATGGGGTGTAAAGGGTGTAGAAAAATAACACCCCCAACACCCTCCTCTTCATAATGCTACTTTTTAGGTAGCAATTAAGTAGCAATTAGGTAGCAATAAGGGGTTGACTTGACCGGAGCCATGAGCTTAACTGTGGTTCCTACTCATCCTCATCCCACCACAAGTTTCCCGGTTCTTGCCAAAGACCGGGTTTATTTGATGTTTCCCGTGGGAATAACAAGGTGGTGCGGGCGCACACACGGGATCTTAACCACAAAGAAAGGTATTATGAAACTTATAACACCAATTGCGTTTGTTCTGGTCGCAATATTTGCGATCACGATCTCTATCTCATTGCTCAACCATGAGCATTCTTCCGAAATATATAATGATTATAAGCATCTCAGAGGAATGCAACAAATACAAAGTGATGATATAGACACGTTGTACAGGTTGGTGGAAAAGCTCCATCAACCTCAAGCAAATATTATGATGTATGAACAACATCATGATGTAGGTCTTGAGAAATTGAGACGGTGGACTAAATAGTTTAGAGGGACCAATGTGGGTCTGTTCAACCCACACTCCCAAAACAGGCGCATTAAAGCCACAAGCTTGAGCTTATAAGTCTCAAGTATACAACCAGAAAAAGCCTGTTGGCAGAGACGTTGACAGCGTCATTGGATATGTACTAATTCATCACTCCGTCTGTCAATAGACTTTTCTTCAAGGAGAATCTTATGGCTGTAGACGATTTACTGGCTCACTATCATGTAGAGATATATGACAGGAGAGATGATTACTCTCCTACCGAAGAGGAGAACGAAGAATTTAAAGAGGTTTTGCGGAATGTTATGGTGTTGTGTCGCGAGCAACTTTATCTTCATCTTCGACACACCAAGCTAGGTAGAAATGGAATAGTAAGCATTGAGGATGGTCTATTATGATTGAAACCAGTTGGAATGGGATTCTCTTTATTTTCACCGTGGGCATTATCGTAGGTAGTGCTTCAACAGTACTGGCCTGGTGGTGGTGGGAATTTAGACAAGAACGGAAACAAGCAAAGGAGGAAATGCTAGAGATTAAAACTCGTAGATCAAACCGAGAGGCGTATGGAAGGTTTTAATATCTTCCTTATATTCTGCTTCTGCACAATGATATGTTTTGTTGCAGGAGTTATAATTTGGCTAGTCTTCGACTGAGCGGCGAGGTGACTTTAAACAGTGGGTTTCAAGAAGAAACTACTGTGCTTAAAAGGGGTCATTTTCAGGTAGTATGACTTCGGGAGTAATATCAATAGGGTCTGCTTTGTTATGGGTAGGATCAAGAGACTTAACAGAAACATTATCGGTCAATTGAGGATGAAGACCTACAACTATCACAGGTGTCGCACCAGGAGCAACTACTGGATGCTCATCGAACATCTTGTCATGTATTCCGGCAGCCCGCGCACTTACTTCAGTAGAGTTCTTAAGAGCTTGAGCCATCTTCACAAGATCACCCACAGAAATGTCGGTGGGTCTTCCAGTCGAAGATCGCTTCTTAAGAATGTTAAGTATCCGTACCTCAAGTTCCTTTGATACGTCTGTATGGCGTTTGAGCACTTCCATCTGGTTTGTAGAAACCATTTGCCTGAAGTGTGCGTTACTAGATTCCATAGCTTCATCTTGAAGCTCGTCTTTCTTCGCTTTCCACTTATCAATTTTAATCCATTCAGCGAGGGTTTGTTCTTTGATGTCTAATTCATCAGCAATTTCCGCTCGCTTTAACCCTGATCTCAAGTAAAGATCATAAGCCTGGGCTTTTACAGGAAGTCCACTATCAGGAGTAATAGTCATGCCGGTATCAGAAACAATTCCAAAATCAAATTCATCATCTACTAAGTCACCAATCGTTGAACATGCTAAAGATATGGCAACAGATGCCGGAACAGTATCAGAAGGTGAAAACGCCGACAACCTGAAAGATCTTAAGGATCTTCAGAGCAAGATAACACTGATCTTCCATGCTGTACGTTTTCCGGACTTGACCATGCCACACAAGCCGGAAATGTTCGGCATAAACGACCAGGATTTTAATAGAAAGGCTATGTCACTCGGAAGGATGAAACTCTTTCCGGATGAAGTGCTTAAAGAAGTATTTAGCAATTTGAAAGATTCACCTATTCACAAGCTGCGTTTAATAAGGTCTAAATTGCAGAGTTATGTAGACCAGTACACGTTCTCTTTTATGCACGGTATGAGCCGTGCTATTCCGAATGAGAAGCTTAAAGAGTTCAGAGAGATTATAGGTAGTCTTGAGAATGAATTTGACAATGCTTTTACTCAATATGAGTCCAAATATGATGCCATGATCGAAGCTTCTAAGAAGTATTGGGCTGACAAAGCGGATATATATCATATAACTGAAAAGAATCTTATTCTGGCAATCAATAATCAATTCAAATCATTTGAATCGCTCAGAAATAAGTTTCTATTTGATGTCACCCACTTTGCGATTAACAATCCGAGTAACTTAGATACTAATCATATCAATTCTGAACAGCTTGCTGTAATCGAAGCTCGTAATGAGGTCATCAAAGAAACAAAGACTAAACTAAAGCATACATGTAATCAATTTATCATTGAGGCCAGATCAGAACTCAGAGCAAGATTATCATTCGGATTCAACACTCTTCTAAGGGCTGTCAAAGAAGGCAAATTCAACCAGAAGAGCATTAACAGTGTCATTAAACTACTGGATGAATTTAAGAAATTAAACATAACCGAGGATTCGGAAATAGAAGGATGTATCTCTCAATGGATGAGTTCGATGAAGTCTCAGACAGCACAGAACATAAAGGACGAATCAGCTCTTAATGCAGAATTCAAAACTTATCTTGAAGAGCAGATTGCGAAAATCGAGAAGCTTCAGGAAGATGAAGTCGATAAGTTCCAACAGAACTTTGGAGAAATTGTAGACCGGGATATCGATCCATTCTAATGAAACTTCAAGAACTAAAATTATTATACTGGAGGTATTTGAAATGACTGAAAAAGAAGAAATTAGTCTGGTATGTCCAAAATACTATAACCGAAAGATTGAAGAATGGGTTACTGGAAGAATACCATGCACAATCTTCGACTCGCTGAGTGAATCTTCAACAACTTCTACTACTGACTATACAGATCAAAAAGAACAAGAAGATCCCTTCTAACTGAACTGAACTGAACTAACTTACTAAAAGAAAGGAGTAAATCATGTCACATGTAGCGGCAATTGACATAGATATCACCGACCTAGATGCGCTTGAAGAAGCGTGTAAACGTCTAGGCTGGGAACTGGTACGTGGTGCTAAGACGTATGCCTGGTTTGGACGATGGGTAGGTGACTACAAGGAGGCAGATGCGGCAATGAATCACGGTATCAAGCCGGAAGACTTCGGGAAGTGCGATCACAAGATCAAGGTTCCCGGAACAAAATACGAAATAGGTCTTGTGAAAAGAGGCAAGAGTTTCAAGGCCGTTTTCGACTTCTGGGATCAAGGCATTAAGAAGGCTGTTGGTGGATCGACATGTCCAAAACTTAAGCAACTTTACGGACTTACCAAGACCAAGATCGAATGCCTGAAACGTGGATACAAGGTTAAAGAGAAGAAACTGAAAAACGATGAGATTCAGCTCGTGGTTGAAGGGAGATTCTGATGTCGCTCAGTAACTTCTTTAGAAAAGAAAAGCAAATCACGATTAAGTTCGATCGTGAAGGAGAAATGGAAATCGAAGGTCATGGCTTCAAGGGTAAGGCTTGCGAGAAAGCAACAGCCTTCATAGAAAAACTCCTTGGAACCGTAAGGAACCGCAAGAAGAAACCGGAGGCATATAAGCAGGAGCAGGCTCGCGTAGTAGAGCACTGATTTTCCAACGGCATACTCCTCCGTTGTAAACGTCGTGGTCCCGTGGCGAGACGTAAAACGGGACACTATTTTATGACAACTAAAACTATATATGGGGAGGTATTTTATGGATTTAGATCATGATAAAACGGTGGAAAACATAAGGAAAACAAGTGAGCAATGTTTCCCACATCCTTCGAATGAAGACTTCAGCAACAAGAAACTAAAATCACAGCTCACAAGTCTTCAAAAAGCCTTCACCGATGTTTGCAAGAACGAAGGTTTCTTAATTGTCAGACTAGAAGCAGCTCTTAAAGCAATTCAGAAAATTCACAAAAGTCATCTTCATTTAAGAGAACTTATTGATCCTGACCACAAAGAAAAATGGATAAGCATTCCCACAATGGAGGAGATCTTAAATGACGAAGATAACGCTAAACTTCTCAGGCTCACAAATAGAGGGTCTCTATCACGACGAGATCTTAAAGTTGAACCTGGGAACAGTGAAGATGAAAAGATGGAGTAATGTCGAGTGGAACGAATCAAAACAACGATGGGAAGCTCGCAGAATTGAAGACGGCATACTCATCGCAACTCATAAGTCTCGTGATGCGTGCATTGAGGCAGAGCGAAACTGTTATAATCAACTTAACACTAACCTGGAGTAGTAGTGGACCAACAGATTACAAATTATTTGAAGGCCGGGTATCCTGCCATTTACCTGGTTACTCAAGAAATCGAACGAATGAAGAAGATCATCAAGCAAGTCTGCATCAAGAATAAATTTAGGATGCACTATTGGAGTGCTGCAACGAACTTAACTGATGTTACAAATGGCAATAATGTAAAGATAGATAATCCCTTCGACGCACTGGAAAAGTTTAAAGCATTACAGAAGAAAAGTGTTTGTGTTTATCAAGATTTTCACATGGTTCTGAAAGAGGCCGATGTCGGCCTGATTGATCTGATAAGAATAAACATCCTTCATGCCAAGAAAAATGGGTCCATGATGATTTTCATGGGAACTGAACTTGAATTACCTGCTGAAATAGAAAAAGAACTAAGCGTCGTTGAATTCGATCTTCCAGATAAAACATCACTTGGTCATACACTTGATGCATTGTCAGAGAATGTAGCCGAAACAAAACGTCCTAATCTTAAGCTACGAGCAGAACTCATAGACGCAGGAGCTGGTCTCACATCAGTTGAGTTTGAAAATGCGGCTGCTCTGTCACTCGTAGAAGGAAAAGGTAGGTTCAAACCAGAGATTGTCAGCAGAGAAAAGGCCGAGACGATCAAGAAATCAGGAATTCTGGAAATACTTCATCCTGAAGAGACTGCTGCTGATATTGGTGGCCTTGAGATCCTCAAGCACTGGTTAAAACAACGCAAAGAGGGATTCTCGATAGAAGCTCGCGAATACGGCCTCCCAAACCCACGAGGAATGCTCATCATAGGTATTCCAGGTACAGGGAAGTCTCTGACCGCTAAGGCCACAGCGAACATCCTACAGCGTCCTATCGTTAAGCTGGACGTAGGCAGAGTATTTGCCGGTCTCGTGGGTAAAAGCGAGGAACGTATCAGGATGGTTACAAAGACAGCAGAAGCAATAGCGCCATGTGTATTGTTTATCGACGAGCTTGAGAAAGGATTCTCAGGTACGAAGAGTTCAAACTCTACAGATGGTGGAACATCAAACCGAGTGTTTGGTCATTTCATCACGTGGATGCAGGACAGAAAGGCTCCTGTATTCATCGTGGCTACTGCAAATAACGTTCAGGATCTTCCGCCAGAGTTCTTGAGAAAGGGCGGCAGATGGGATGAAATCTTCTTCTGCGACTTGCCTGATCTAACTGATCGAATGGAAATCTGGAAAGTACAACTCAAGAAATACAATCGAGATCCGGACAAGCTGGACTACGTCAAACTAGCTACAATATCACAAGAATTCACCGGTGCTGAAATTGAACAAGCTGTAATCGACACCTTATTCACTGTTTTCAACAGAGATAAGAAGAAACAACCTGTAACAAAGGATTACGTTAAGACCGTCGAAGAAATGATTCCTCTGGCAAAGATGATGTCTGAACAGATCGATGAAATGAGAACCTGGGCAAATAGTCGTGCGCGTAAAGCAAGCTCAGGAGATTCTCAGGTTGAAGTTGTCGCTGTTCAAGAAGATTCAACTCGAACAATTGATGCAGGAGAGGAAAAAGACGATCCGTTTTAATAATTTTGGACTTCGACCTCTTTTTGACGTCGACGCCAAAGGACGCCGGGAGTATACCGGGTATAGAGTATCGTGATAGCCTCGACTCTTACTCTAAAGACACAGAGGCTTCAAAGGGGGATGTTGATTGTTAATGCCCCCTAACACAAATAACAATCACGACTCCGTGGAAGCTGGACGAGATCACTTCAAGTCCTGTGATAAGCGAAGCGGAGTCATATCTTTTAACAACAGGAGGAAATATGGAATTCTATTCACCAGCACCATTACCTGAACCAGTTTTTAAATTACTCACAAGTGATGAGTAC